>ENA-ORXC01000043-ORXC01000043.1-marine-metagenome-genome-assembly--contig:-NODE-43-length-216570-cov-64.742514_pt1 | contig 216570 bp, 170 predicted proteins | sample MGYA00237865_ERZ511478 | MGnify/ENA metagenome assembly ERZ511478
TTTTTTTGACGTTTTTATAACACCCTAGAAACAAAGACTTAACAACAAATTAATTTTTGAAATTATAGCAAAGAAATTTAAAATTACCTCTAAAAGAATATCATCCTATCTATTCAGCTACATCTTTGCTGCAAAAAAACAGCCGACCGTAAAAGCTACTATATACTTATTATATAGTCTTTCTCTTTTACCGTATTATACACATCTTTACTAAACACGTATAATTTAGAGGGCTTCTTAGAAACCCCTTTCCTTTTTTCATTCAAGGGTACTATATAAGGCTTACCTAAAGACTTCTTTCTGAAATTACGGTTATCAATCTTTATATCCAATATAGACTCATATGCAAATTGCAAATCGTTTAACGTAAATTTCACTGGAAGGAAATTAAAGATGATAGGCTCTGTCATTATCTTCTTTTTTAAATCCTCATAAGCATCAGCCACAATTTTCTGATGATCAAAACCTAACTCTGGTAATGATTGATATTTGAACCACTTAAAGCCATCATGCTTAAGACTAACTATTTCTAATGGCAAAGCATAATAATACCCTATTGCCATAGTTTGCGCTTGCACCCCTCTACTTCGTATCCAAAGCAAATCTTTCTCTGATTTAATTCTACTGGGATTCCCATACGTTCTGAACTGAATCTTATCTGCATTTGATACCCCAGTAATTTCTTTAAAAATAAGATCTGCCGATTCTTCTAATGTTTTACTTTTAAAAACATAGTAGCCGGTAATCACCCAATCATTAATCTCTAAGAACTCATCATCATACAAGTTCAAAGTTCTATTGCGCAACAATACATGAAGTCCGTTTGCATTCAAAGCAAAAACAACACAATCCACCGTAACATTATCTCTTTTTCTAAAATCCATATTTAACCAAGCTGTGATGAACAAATATAAGAATTTAAACAGCCAACACCTGTATAAGATTAGACGAAGAAAGCTCCCTCTGATTAGCAACTTAAATTCATTGATTTGAGCTCCTTTTTTAGTAAATTTATCCTCTGAACTAAACTCTAGCAAAACATCATACTGCAAGTAGGAGTCTCTAGATTCACTTTATAAACCATTAATAGTTTCTATGTCAAATTTGCTCTATTTAAATACTGAAAACACCAATTCCTTACCCAACAGTATTTTAAAATCTAATGTAGACCGTGACAAAATAAAAACAGGTATAGCACATATTGGACTCTCCAACTTTCATCGTGCCCACCAAGCTTATTACATGCACGAACTTATAGAACAACATCAGGAATTAAACTTTGGAATTTGCGGTATAGATCTATTAGAATCGGATAGAAAAATATACAATATCCTTAAGGATCAAGACGGACTCTACACTTTAATTACTAAAAAGGCAAATGGCACTATAGACTACAAAATAATAAGCTCTATTATAGAATACTTTTATGGCCCTGAAAACCCACTAGCTGCCATAGAACGTTTAGCAAGACCCGATATCAAAATAATTTCTCTCACCATTGCTGAAGACGGTTACCACCTAAATGAAACAACTGGCGAATTTAATTTAACACATCCACAGGTTAAAGAAGACTCCCTAAGCAAATTTAACCCTAAAACAGTTTTTGGCTATTTAACACAGGTATTTAATCTACGTAAAGAAAGAGGCTTACCAGGCTGCACCGTTTTAAGCTGTGACAACATACAAGCAAATGGAGATACGGTAAAAAAATCTTTCTTTAATTATGTAGAAAAGACCACTCCTTCTTTATTACCGTGGCTCCAAGAAAATACAAGCTTCCCTAATTCTATGGTAGACCGGATAACCACCTTTACTTCTACAAAGGATATAGAGCTATTCAAAGAAACCTATAATATTTATGATCAATGGCCGGTAGTCTCAGAACCTTTCAGCAAATGGATTATAGAAGACAACTTTATTTCCGGAAAACCGGATTGGGAAAAAGTAGGCATTCAATTTGTAAAAGATATTAAACCTTTTGAAAATGCCAAACTTCGAATTCTAAATGCTGGTCACTCTATTCTAGGAATTTTAGGTACGCTAAATGGATACAAATATGTACATGAAGTAGCTAACGACGAAGATTTTATTTTCTTTCTAGAGAATTACATTAAAACTGAAGTAACTCCTAGTTTGCAAAACACAGAACAGCAAAATCTAAAAGCCTACAAGAAAGAAGTCATTGATCGTTTTAAAAACCCACATATTAATGATAGCCTTTCTAGGATTTGCAAAGAGAGTTCTTCTAAAATTCCGATTTTTGTATTCCCTACATTACTGAAACAGCTAAGCAATCAAGAACCCATAGCCTACGCCACATTTGTTATGGCAGCTTGGTGTAAATATTATGATGGCGTTGATGATTTTGGAAAAACTTTTGACATTACAGACAACCTAAGCAATCAACTTATTAGAACCGCCGCGCTTTCACAGCAAAACCCACAACTGTTTTTAGAAAACAACAGCCTATTTAAAGACTTAGTGCATCAAGATCTATTTAAAGAACGATTTGAATACTACCTTTCTAAACTAAGAACATTATCCATTAAAGAATGCCTAGTCTTAATGAATACCGAAAAGCTATAAATACAAAAAACGCACTTTAACCATGCTATGATTAAAGTGCGCCACTCAACAGAAAAACAACTCTAAAAATTTATGAGGTCATCATAACCATTACTTCTTCTTGACTTATTTCAGGATTAGCACCTGCTTTACTTGCCACAATAGCACCAATGGCACAGGCAAAATCTATAGCCTCTTGAGGATTCTCTTTCTTTAATAATTTATCTACCAGCCCTGCCAAAAAAGAATCTCCTGCCCCAACCGTGTCTACTACCTCTATATGATAGCCACTATTATGATAAAAAACACCCTTTATATAAAGGACAGCTCCATGCTTACCCTTAGTAACACATATAGTATCTGTATTTGTACTTTCTGCCATGAACTGAATGGTATGTTCCAAACTTATAGACTTAGAACCCAACATTTCACTAATTTCATAAATTTCGTCATCATTGAATTTTACAAAATCTGCCCGGTGCATTAAATACTCAAGAATCTCTTTCGTATAATACGGCTCTCTTAAATTGACATCAAATATTTTATACGAAGCAATCTTAAGCAACTCATAAAGTGTTTCTTTAGACTTTTCATTTCTAGCCACTAAACTACCGTAGATAAAAGCATCTGAATCTTTCACTGTTTTTTGGGCTATAGAAGACAATTCTATTTGATCCCAAGCTCTAGGAAACATAATATCATAAGAAGCCGATCCTTTGGAATTCAATACCACTTTAACGGTTCCTGTCTTTAATGTATCATCTACCTGCAGGCCGTTTCCATTAATTCCGTTTTCTTTGATATACTCATAAATCCCTCGCCCATCTGCATCCGCACCAATTCTACTAATCACAGATACATTATTTCCAAAAGAATTTAAACGAATTCCAACATTTAATGGTGCTCCTCCAATTTTCTTATGCTCCGGAAATTCATCCCACAACACTTCACCAAAACAAGTTATATCACTCATTATATTTTATTTAAGATCTCATTATTTAAATCTAACACGCATTTCTCAACACCATATTTCAAAATATTATCATATGATTCACGGTAGGCATCAACAAAGACTTGTGATTTCTTCAAATCCCCAAAAACTGATTCAATACTTAAAAATTCTTTTGGTTCATTTTTAGCTTCTACAGCTTTCTCATGCAACACATCTGCTAATGCATCTTTAATCACTAACGGATTACCGCTCCCATCTAATCCTAAGGAATAAATAGCCCAAGCCGCAACAACAAACGCTGCTAATTTAACAGATCTACTCTCCATTAATTGCGCATTAATTGTAGGCAATATAAATATAGGGAGCTTCGCAGAAGTTTCTGAGCAAATTCTATCAATTTGATCTTTAATATATATATTCCCGAAACGCTGAATTAAAGAATGTTTATAGCTTTTTAAATCGACACCTTCTAAGTTACCCAAAACTGGCGTCACCTCTATATCCATATACAACCTTAGAAACTGACTTATAGCGGGATCATGTACCGCTTCATCAATTGTAGCATACCCTTTTAATGCTCCTAAAATTCCTAATACAGAATGACCTGCATTGAGCAAACTCAACTTCATTTTTTCATAAGGAACTACATCTGACACAAACTGAGCCCCAACATTTTCCCATGCTGGTCTTCCTGCAACGAAATCATCCTCAATAACCCATTGCTTGAATGGCTCACAAACTACTGGCCAAGCATCATCAATACCTGAATTATCTTTTAATGCTGATATATCTACTAAACTTGTTGCTGGCGTAATCCTATCTACCATACTATTTGGGAATGTGACATTTGCATGAATCCATTCTACCAATGAAGGCGCTGCTTTTTCCACATAACTCAATAACATATTCTGAATCATATGCCCATTACCCTGAACATTATCACATGACTGAATAGCAACTCCTTTTAAACCCTGTTCTTTACGCGCTTTCAAAGCTTGTGTCAAGTAACCAAATATTGTCTTTGGTGCCGTAGGGTTTTTTAAATCATGCTGAATTAAAGGGTTCCCAAAATCGAATTTCTTAGTTGCTTCATTATAATTATACCCTCCTTCCGTAATGGTGAGTGTTATAATCTTAATATCTCGATGCGCCATTTTATCAATAACTGCAGCAGGATTTTCTGGGGCAAATAGATACTCTACTATAGAGCCTATAATAGTTTTTGTTAGCGTACCATCCAATTCTTTTACAATTAACGTATACAGACCATCTTGATCTTTAAGCGTCTGATATATTTTTTGGTCAAAATCTAATAATGCTACACCACAGATTCCCCAATCTTTATTCCCTTCTTTATGTAATAATTGATCTGTGTAATATGCTTCGTGTGCTCTATGAAAACCACCTATACCCACATGAACAATACCCACTTTCACATCCGATCTATCGTAGGTTGGGACAGCTGCGCTATCCGCAAATTGTGACAGATTATCACTATTTAATTTGAAACTTTTCATCAATTCTTTTGTTATTTATTTTCGAAACGTTGCAGTAATACTGCAAATATGATAATGCCACCTTTTACTATTTGTTGCGGATAGGATGGCACGTTTAATAAATTCAAAATATTACTTATTAAACCCAATATTAAGACCCCCATCAAGGTATTAATCGCAGAACCCCTACCCCCATTTAAACTAGCACCACCAATTACAACTGCCGCAATAGCATCAAGTTCCCAAGATATTCCCATATTTGGAGAACCTAAATTTGTTCGTGAAGCGACAATGACTGCTGCTATTGCCGCTAAGGTTCCAGAAATAGCATATACTAAAAATTTATATTTACTTACTTTAATTCCCGATAAACGAGAAGCCTCCTCATTACTACCAATAGCAATAACTAACCTACCAAACACATTATAACGCAGCATTACAAAAGCAGCAGCGACAATAACAAAAAATACGATGGATATATTAGGAATGCCAAAAATTGAATTATTGGCAAAGTTTGACATGAACAGCCCACCATAAGTTTCAAATGTCACAGGAGAACCTTTTGATAACATAAACCCCGCCCCTCTTGCAACGGTCATTAATGCTAGGGTTGCAATAAATGGCGCCATTTTTTGGTACGCCACTAAATAACCCGCCACACTGCCTAAACCAAAACCAATTACTAAGGTCAAAAGAATAGCAAGTGGCAATGCAAAAATATTGACGAAAATCGCAAATGTTACCGCTAATAGTGCTACCATTGAACCTACTGACAAATCAATACCACCAGTAAGAATTACGATAAGCATACCGATACTAATAATACCAATACCCGATACCTGTTTTAAAAGATTACTAAGATTTACAGCTGTAAAAAATACATCCGAAATAACTGCTGAAAATAATACCAGCACTAAAAAAATAAATATTGTATTGTACTTTATTAAAAACTTTAATATCCCTCCAGGGCTACTAAGTTGCTGTTTTAGAGTTAAAGCCATTTGTTTGATTTTATATTATTAGATTATTTTAAAGGTTTTCCTATGGAGTAGCGAAGTATATTTTCTTCTGAGAACTTTTCTTTCGGCAATTCACCGTAAATAGTTCCCGCGTGCATTACTAGGATTCGGTCTGCAATCCCCATTATTTCCGGCATATCAGAGGAAATAACGATTACACCAACCCCTTTTTTTGCTACCTCATTAATAAGACTATAGATTTCAACTTTTGCCCCAACATCTACACCACGCGTAGGTTCATCAATTATTATAACCTTACTATCTATACTCAACCATTTAGCTAGCGCAACTTTTTGTTGATTACCACCACTTAAGTTCTTAACATCAACCTCAGATCCTGGTGCTTTAATATTCAATTTTTTCATTAATGCACTAACACTATCAAACTCCTTATCGGTTTTAATAAAACCTAGCTTACTTGAAATAGAATTAAAATCGGTTACACTTATGTTTTTCCGGATAGATAGCGGCAAAAAAACACCCTCTTCTTTTCTGTTTTCAGAAACCAGACCTATCTGATGACCAACAGCTTCTACTGGCGATTTTGTTTTTATCTCTTCTCCATTTAAAAAAATACTGCCTGATTTTTTTTTATGTGCCCCAAAAATCAATTTCGCAGTCTCCGTTCTTCCACTACCACCTAAACCAGCAATACCCAAAACCTCTCCTTTTTTTACAGAAAATGAAACATCATAAACCAAGGTATCTTTTGCTGTCAAGTTTTTTACTTCAAAAAAGGGATCTTTACCTACAACCACATCTCTAAGTGGATATAAATCTTTTAATTCTCTACCAATCATTAAACGTATAATGCCATCCGTATCTATTTCTGATACTGGCATACTACCCGTATCTACACCATCCTTAAGTACGGTTACCGTATCTGCTATTTTAAAGACCTCCTCTAAATGATGTGAGATATAAATGATAGAAATTCCTTTTTCCTTTAACTTAAACAAGTTGTCAAATAATTTCTGTGTATCAGTAGGATCAAAAACTGTTGTTGGCTCATCTAGCACCAAAACTTTGGTGTCTTCTGAAATAGCTTTGGCAATTTCTACGACTTGTTTCTGCACAATACTCAAATCTCTTACCGTAGCCGAGGCATCAATGTCGAACCCCAATGAATTTATTAGCTCTTGAGCGTCTTTTGTAATTTCTTTCCAATTCATCCAAAATTTATTCGAACCTAGTTTGTGCAAATAAATATTTTCAGCCACAGATAAATCATTCACCAACGACAACTCTTGATATACCACATTTATACCCAACACCTGACCATCATGTGTATTTCTTGGGTTTATCTCTTCACCGTTCAAAATAACTTTTCCCGTATCTTTTTGATGAACTCCACTTAAAATTTTCATTAAAGTAGATTTTCCTGCGCCATTCTCACCAAGTAAAGCATGAATTTCCCCATGTTTTATTTTGAGATTTACGTTACTCAAAACCGAAACAGCTCCAAAACTTTTAGATATTCCAGACATTTCAAGCCTATATTCACATGTATTATTTTCCATATCCATCTATAATTTTAAAACAATGCATTAGGATTATAATATTGAGCAGCATTTTCTTTTGTTATAAGCAATGGCGCCGTAAAAGATGTTTTAGGAAAATCTTTTTTACCATTCATATATTGAATGGCATATTTAACAGCATTTTTACCAATCTGGACAGGGCTATTCATAGCCGTGCAGCCATAAAAATCTGTATCCATTATATATTTAATTGCTTCTTTTTGACCATCAGCACCTGCAACAATTAGAATTTCATCTGTTTTACCTGCTTGTGCAATGGCCTTTATTGCCCCTAAAACACAAACATCAGATTCTGTAATAACAACATTAACATCAGGATGAGCCACTAAAATATCTTCCATAGCCTTTAAGCCACCAGCATACGACCACTCTGTATACATTTGAGTTTTTATATCTAAATCTATATACCCTAAAGTTCTTAACTGTTCTTCGCTAATACCCTGTAATAAGCCCTGCTTACGTGTTCTTCCCACAGGGTTACCAGCATTACCACTTAATAAAGCTATGTTCATTTTTTTCTTACCAAATTCTTTGGCTAGCCATGCTCCTGCTAACTCTCCGTTTGCTAAATTGTTTGATTGAATAGTAGTTACATAGTCTGCAGCAGGATCAATAGAGCTATCAATAATAAAAACAGGTATTCCGGCGGCTTTTGCTAATTTAGTAACCCCAACTAGTGCGTCAGGATCTTTAGGATTTAACAACAATACATCTACTCCTTTAGTAATCAAATCTTCAACAGCTGCAACTTGTTTATTAATATCATCTTGACCATCCGCCGACAAAAACACCATTCCATTTTTTTCTGTTGTTTCTTTAATACTTTGCAACAAGGCCTGATAATAAGGACCATTTAAGGTTGGTGTACAATAACCAATAATTTTACCCGAAAGGTCAATTGAACTTTCAATAAGCTCATCATCATTAGTTGCGCTCTCTCTTTTTCCGTTTGAATTCTTTATAGGCTCTGCACATCCAATAACACCGACTAGGATCATTGAGGCTAAAAAATACCGAAACAAAGGCTTCGTAATTTGACTCGATTTTAGTTTCATCTGATTTTTATTTTTGTTGAGTTTTAATTTTATACTTAAAATAAGGTGATATCTAATTGAAGTACTGTTTTTTCTTTTTCAGGATTCCACATTGCCGTAACTTCTACAGGCATTTTATAGGTTCCGAAATTAATATCCTTTCCTAAAGTCGCCCCTACATTAATAACATTACCCCTCCCTTCGGTGTAAAAAGTTTTATCTGTAATAAATGACCAAGCACCACCAGCAAATAGAGACAAACTATAATCATCCTTTTCCCATACTTTACTTTTAACTTCAAAATAATGGGTCCAAGAATTTTTCAAAGAAGCATCTTCCTGCACCTCATAATCACCTGAGCCACCACCTAAGATCGTTGCAAAGTACAATAAGGTATTATCAGAAATATTATAGCCGAAGTTTAAATCTACAAAATTATATCCTTGTGTTTTATCATAACTCCAATACTCCAACTTATCCCCTCTTTCTTCTACACCCGTATAATTATTATGAGAAACCGCCTCAATAAAGAATTTATCCGAAAAACGATAAGAGGTATAGATTGAAAATTCTTGATAGTTAGCCCCTACATAATCTCCGGTCTCTTTATTAACAACATCTACATTTGTTAAACTAGCCCCACCCCAAACACCCAAGGTAAATTTTTGATCTCTAGTCTTATATTCCAAGCTCGTTGCAAAAACAGCTCCTGGATGAACAACAAAACCATGCCATGTATGCATGTTTTTAATATGAGCATTTGCATTAAAAGCCTTATAAGTATCCACTTCCAATTTATCTTCTTGGGCAAAAGAGCTATTTACCCCTAGAAATAGTAAAATACTAAACAAAGCTATCGATAACACTGTCAAACCATTAACCTTTACAGAAGAATACTTTGACACCAATGCCTCTTGCCCTCGTGTTTTTCTTATGCTTATCATTATTCAGGGTATTATTTAGATTAAATAATTTATTAAACGTACTATTAACGTTTTTTCAAATGTAAAATAAAAATTGACATAACAACAAATTTTAACACATTAAAATATCTATATCACAATAATAGCCCTATTTAATTCGATGATTGACACCTAAAAAGCACAAATCAAATAATCATTAACGTAAATAAAACGTTTTTAAAAACCGACCCACACTCAGCTATTCTATTCAAGAAAGATGCCCTACGGTTTTAATCAATTTTTTAAATTTTGAACAGCCTCACTAAAAAAGTCCGGAAAATATAATTGAAAGTATTTTTGATGCCCTTATCTTTGTAGCTTATAATTATGTATCAGTATGATTAAGATTACATTACCAGACGGTAGTATTAGAGAGTGCGAAAAAGGAAGCACACCAATGGATGTTGCTAAAAGTATTAGTGAAGGTTTTGCGAGAAATGTTATTTCTGCAAAATTCAATGACACCGTACTTGAAGTTACCACCCCGCTTTTAGAGGATGGCTCCCTAATATTATATACTTGGAATGATGCAGCAGGAAAAAAAGCCTTTTGGCATTCTTCTTCTCACGTAGTTGCACAAGCTATTGAAGAGTTATACCCCGGTGTTAAATTAACAATAGGGCCTGCTATTGATAACGGATTTTATTACGATGTAGATTTAGGAGAAAATAAATCTATCTCTGATAAAGATTTTCCTGCAATAGAGAAAAAGGCAATAGAGATTGCGAGAGGCAAACATAATTTTGAGATGCATGCCGTATCTAAAGCCGATGCGTTAAAAAAATACAAGGAACAAGGCAACGAATACAAAGTTGAACTTATCGAAAATCTGGAAGATGGTACTATCACTTTTTGTGATCATGATACTTTTACAGATTTATGTAGAGGGGGTCATATCCCAAATACAGGAATAATAAAAGCTATTAAAATTTTAAGTGTCGCAGGAGCTTATTGGAGAGGTGATGAGAACAACCCACAACTTACTAGAGTTTATGGTATTTCATTCCCAAAGCAAAAAGAGCTTACAGAATATTTAGAATTATTAGAGCAAGCGAAACAAAGAGACCATAGAAAATTAGGAAGAGAATTAGAGCTATTTACCTTCTCTGCGAAAGTAGGACAAGGTTTACCATTGTGGCTACCTAAGGGAGCTGCTTTGCGCGAAAGATTAGAAAACTTCCTAAAAAAGGCCCAGAAAAAAGCAGGTTATGAAATGGTAGTCACACCTCATATCGGCCAAAAAGAATTATACGTTACCTCTGGTCATTATGCCAAATATGGAGAAGATAGCTTTCAACCTATCAAAACGCCTAAAATGGACGAAGAGTTCTTGTTAAAACCAATGAATTGCCCACACCATTGCGAGGTTTACAACTTTAAACCTCATTCTTACAAAGATCTACCGAAGCGTTTTGCTGAATTTGGTACTGTATACAGGTATGAACAGAGTGGCGAGCTTCATGGCTTAACACGTGTTAGAGGTTTCACTCAAGATGATGCTCACATTTTCTGTACTCCAGATCAATTGGATCAAGAATTTAAAAATGTTATCGATTTATCATTATATGTTCTAGGCTCTTTAGGCTTTGATAATTTTACAGCACAGGTATCTGTACGTGATTTGACCAAACCAGAAAAATATATTGGTTCTGTTGAAAATTGGGAAAAAGCGGAAAATGCAATTATAAATGCTGCAAAAGAAAAAGGTCTCAATTTTGTAATTGAAAGTGGTGAAGCTGCCTTCTATGGCCCAAAATTAGACTTTATGGTTAAAGATGCTCTTGGTAGACAATGGCAATTAGGGACTATTCAAGTAGATTACAATCTTCCTGAACGTTTTGATCTTTCCTATAAAGGTAGTGACAATGAGCTTCATAGACCCGTAATGATTCACCGTGCTCCTTTTGGTAGTATGGAACGTTTTATCGCCCTATTACTAGAGCATACAGGAGGTAATTTCCCACTTTGGTTAATCCCAGAACAAGCTATAATTTTACCGGTAAGCGAGAAACATGAAAAATATGCGGAAAAAGTTTTAAATTCGCTAGAAAAACACGAAATTCGCGCACTTGTTGACAAGCGTAATGAGACTGTTGGCAAGAAAATACGAGAAGCAGAGATGAATAAGTTACCATTTATGCTTATCGTAGGAGAAGATGAAGAAGCTAAAGAAACCATCTCTGTACGTAGACATGGAGGCGAAGATTTAGGATCAATTACAATTTCTGACTTTAATGAGTTGGTAACTAAAGAAATAAATAGTACCTTAAAGTCGTTTTAAAAAAATAAGTTTAATTAAAAAGATTTAGTCATAGCAATAAGAAAAAGATTTAAACCCCAACCACGGAGGGAAAACAAAAACCCTCACAAAATCAACGCACAAATACTTTCTCCTAACGTAAGGTTGGTAGGTGATAATGTAGAAGTTGGTGTTTACCCTATTAGGGAAGCACTTAACAAATCTGAGGAACTAGAATTAGATTTGGTAGAGATATCTCCAAATGCTGATCCGCCTGTTTGTAAGATAACAGATTATAAAAAATTCTTATACGAGCAAAAAAAGCGCGAAAAAGTCATGAAGGCTAAAGCGACTAAAGTTGTTGTAAAAGAAATTCGTTTTGGACCACAAACTGATGATCATGATTATGAGTTCAAAAAGAAGCATGCAGAGAAATTTTTAAAAGACGGAGCTAAATTAAAAGCATACGTGTTTTTTAAAGGACGTTCAATTGTTTACAAAGATCAAGGTGAAATACTTTTACTGAAACTAGCTTCTGAATTAGAAGATTTAGGTAAAGTAGAACAAATGCCAAGATTAGAAGGAAAAAGAATGACGATGTTCATTGCTCCTAAAACAAACAAGAAGTAACACATACGGCTGTTCTAAAATTGATTAGAACTTACGAGATAAGATAAAGAAATTGCCAGCTGAAAAGCCGGCATTTTCCATAATAATAAGCGAGATAAATTAATAAACTAGGAACAAGATGCCTAAACAGAAAACAAAATCCAGTGCTAAAAAGCGTTTTAAGCTTACAGGTTCTGGTAAAATCAAAAGAAAGCACGCTTTTAAGAGTCACATTTTGACAAAAAAATCTAAAAAGCGTAAGCTAGCGTTAACACATTCAGGGTTAGTTCACCAGGCTGATGTTAACAGTATTAAAGAGCAATTACGTTTAAAGTAATCACCTCTTTACCGGTAAATTAATTATAAACCATGGAGTTAGGCTTTAAAAGTGTCGATCATCGACCGCCTACTACAAAAAACAATTTAAAAGTATGCCAAGATCAGTAAATTCAGTTGCTTCTAGAGCCAGAAGAAAAAAGGTAATGAAGCAAGCCAAAGGTTACTTTGGAAGACGTAAAAACGTTTGGACAGTAGCTAAAAATGCGGTTGAAAAAGCAATGTTATATGCTTATAGAGACCGTAGAAACAAGAAAAGAAATTTCCGTTCATTATGGATCACTCGTATTAATGCAGGTGCTCGTTTACATGGAATGTCTTATTCTCAGTTTATGGGGAAAGTAAAAGCTAACAACATCGAATTAAACCGTAAGGTTTTAGCCGATTTAGCAATGAATCACCCAGAAGCTTTTAAAGCTGTCGTTCAAAAAATAAAGTAACATTAACAATATATCTCGCTTATAAAAAATCCGATTCTAACGAATCGGATTTTTTTTTACCCTATCGTATACCTATCCCCTATTTAAATACGTTACCTATTTTCAGTAGAATTATAAAAATGAATGAAAACAATTTAGTTGAAAAGCCTATAATTGAAAATACGTTAAAAGAAGATAACAGCACATTAGCTCTTCTACATTACAGTCAATTATTAAATTTATTTGGTTTTTTTGGTATCGTCGTGCCCGTAATCTTATGGGCAACAAAAAAACAAGAAATTCAGGGAATGGACGAACATGGCAAGCATGTTATCAATTATCAATTAAGCATGCTTTTATATGGTGCTATTTTCGCTATCTTATTTTTTGTTTCTATCATACTAACCTTTCTACTAATAGGGTTTGTATTCCTAATTATACTCTGTATTATAGGAATCCCTCTAGCATTGCTATTAATTATCTATCCTATTATTGGTGGCATTGCTGCTTCAAAAGGAGAATTTTACAAGTACCCATTAACCATTAAATTTATTAATTAGTTTCCAAAAGCAGTAATAACAATAGTTCTTCCAGAAGCGCTATCACGATGCTCACATAAATATATCCCTTGCCAGATTCCTAAATTTAACTGACCATTGGTAATGGGGATTTGAACAGATGCCCCCATTAAAGAAGATTTGATATGTGCAGGCATGTCATCAGAACCTTCATAATCATGTTTATAATACGGTTGATTTTCAGGCACCATAACATTCATGTGACTTTCAAAATCTAAGCGTACGGTTGGATCTGCATTTTCATTAATTGTTAAACTGGCCGAGGTATGTTTTATAAATACCTGAAGCATGCCCACTTTAATATTTTTCAGTTCTGAAAGTTCTCGCAAGACTTGTTCTGTTATTAGATGAAAGCCCCTAGAAAAACTTTTTAACCTGAATTCCGATTGATAAAACTTCATAGCCTTTAACATTTATATACTAATATTAATACAAACTTATCCATTTAAACACAAATGTTCGTTGCTTATAGAATAACTTTGCAGCTTTTAAATTTTGGAACTATGGATCTATCAAAAATAAAAATGGTTGTTACAGATATGGACGGGACTCTATTAAACTCCGATCATCAGGTGAGCGCCAAATTCTTTTCATTATTTGAATCATTAAAGAAGAAGGATATAAAATTTGTTGCCGCAAGCGGAAGACAATACCATAGCATCGTTGACAAATTAGCAGCTATTAAAGATGATATTATTGTCATTGCCGAAAATGGTGGTGTTGCCAAGCAATATGGAAAAGAACTGCTAGTCACTCCCCTTCCCAATGCTACAAAAAATGAAGTTATTACTATTTTAGATGGCGTAAAAAATGTACATCCTGTACTTTGTGGGAAAGACAACGCATACATAACGAACAAATCTACATTGTTCGAGCAGAAATTAAAAGAATACTACACCAACTATAAGGTCTTGGATAATTTAAATGACTTTGATGGCGAAATAGTTAAGATTGCTATTTATCACTTTGAAAACTCTGAAAAATACATCTATCCAAAAGTATTTCACCTAGAAAATGAATTACAGGTAAAAATATCAGGAGCTAATTGGGTAGATATCTCCAGTAAAAATGCTAACAAAGGGTATGCATTGGAAAAAGTGATGAAGGAAAATAACATCTTACCTCATGAGTTACTGGTCTTTGGTGATTACAATAATGATTTAGAAATGCTAGCCTTAGCAGACTACAGTTTTGCAATGAAGAACGCTCACCCTAAGGTTTTAAAACTAGCCAATTACCACACCGAAAGTAATGATAACTTTGGAGTAGAAAGGATTATAGAACAACTAATAAACTCAAAATAAGATATTTACATATTTAAAATACAATTAAAAGTTAAAATAGTTTTTTATTTCAAAGCATCTGCTTAGTTTTGTAGTGTAGTTTAGAAGTAATGGCTCGTAAAAAACAATATAACGAAGAAGAAGTAATCAATAAAGCAATGCGGCTTTTTTGGAAGAATGGTTACGAAGCTACTTCCGTGCGTATGTTAGAGAAAGAAATGGGCATCAACCAATTCTCTATCTATGCAAGTTTTAAAAATAAACAAGGTGTTTTTTTAGAAAGCATTAAAAATTATAAGAAAGAAATTAATGGAATTAAGGAAATACTGAGACAATCTAATAACGGTGTCACAGGCATTAAGCAATATTTTTATAATTTTTTAGAATTTTCAAAAGAAGGAACACTAAGAAAAGGTTGTCTGGTAACCAATTCTGTCAACGAAATTAAAAACGATGCAGATCCCGAGGTTATGGTAGAACTTAAAAAGTTTGCAAATGAAATTAGAACTTTGTTTGTAAGTAATCTAAAACAAGACGACCAAAGAAAGGAAATAGAATGTAAAGCAGATTTTTTAATGAATAGTCTTTTGGGTTTATCCATAGCATCAAAAGTATTTGATAAAGATCAGCTGGAAAATATAATAGAAGTTACGTTTAAAAACCTCTAACTTTTTTTTATCAAATAACTAAGCGAATGCTTAGTTTTAATTTAAAAATTGAATTCGTAATACATAAAATTTAAAACTATGACAACTTTAAAAGTTCACAACATTGAATCTGCACCAGAAGCTGCAAAACCATTATTAGAAGGTTCTAAAAAAGCATATGGAATGATTCCTGGCTTACACGGCGTTTTAGCTGGAGCTCCTGGATTACTGAAAGCTTATCAAGATTTACATCAATTATTTACAGAAACATCATTTAATAATGAAGAACTTACTGTAGTTTGGCAAACTATCAATGTAGAACACGCTTGCCATTATTGTGTACCTGCACATACCGGCATTGCAAAAATGATGAAAGTTGATGATGCTATTACCGAAGCATTACGTACCGAAACTCCTTTAACAGATGCTAAATTAGAAGCACTACGTACTATGACCTTGGCCATTACTCGTAACCGTGGGAATGTTTCTCAAGAAGATTTAAATGCTTTTTATGCGGCTGGTTATGGTGAGCAGCAAGTACTAGAAATTATTTTGGGCCTTTCTCAAAAAGTAATAAGCAATTATACAAATCATATTGCAAATACTCCAGTAGATGATGCTTTCAAGAGTTTTGCTTGGTCTAAAAAATAATAAGCATAATGCCACATGTAGATAAATGATGCAGAAGAGTGGCATATTTAAACCTTCCGTTTTAAAATCGGGAGGTTTAATTTTTTACATACTATTCTGATTATGGTTCTGTTTACCGCAACACATCCATTAAAGAAGATTTGACTATTAGGATTCATGTGTATATAGTATGCTAGAACTACATATCATCTGATGGACACCCCTAATGTTCATACCTTTAAACGGGATAGTTTTCCTTTATCGATTAATTATCCATTCTTTTTTAGATAAAAAAATGGGAGACAGAAAGTCCAAATATTAGTTTTAAATTAAAAAAAACTGAAATCAGTATGGAAATACAAAGCATCAATATAAAAAAATTAGCAAAGTATTCTGTAGAAGAAGTATTTAGAACAAATACAAACGCTCCTGGTTTCGTTTTCTTAGATTTTGGTAAAAACCTGAACTCTTATAAGTTAAGAGATATCATGGTTCGTTTAAAAAAAGAGTTATCTAGTTTTACCCTAAGTGAATACGACAAAAAATTAAGTTACCATTGGCTTGTGCGTTTTGACCAACAGGAAAATACTCCTTTCCATATAGATAATGCAGAAGATGAATCTTTTTTAATGTTAGGCTATGAACCTAGTGAAGTAACAAGTGAATTATATATAGCTGATTATCATAAATTTGCTACTAATAATGAATTTGCACCCAACGATTATTTAAGAAATTTTACGCCGGTATATAAAGAAGAGGAATCTTTACTACGGCCATATATTACTAAAATAGCGTCATTTCATAGAAATACTTACAAAATTGTTTTAATAAACAATAGTAAACCAAAACCTATAGCTAAAACTTTGGGCGTATTTCACAAAGCACAAATCGTTCGTCAAGATTTAAAGAAGAGTAGAATAGTCAATTCCATGATCATAAATATGCTTCCGACTCATAAAATTATAGATAATGAGCCAGATGAAAATGAATTCTTGAAGACAGCCTTAATTAGTAAATAAAAATTATTTTATATGGAAACTAAAACAAGACCTAAAGTATTATTCTTTGATGTAAATGAATCTCTTTTAGATTTAAACGTTATGAAAAAAAGCGTTGGTAAGGCATTAGGAGACAGAGAAGATTTATTACCACTGTGGTTTTCTACCATGTTGCATTATTCCCTTGTAACCACCCTTAGCGATCAATTTACAGATTTTAGTGCCATTGGAGCGGCAGCATTACAAATGGTAGCAGCTAATAATGCTATTACTATTTCAGAAGAAGATGCTAAAGAAGTAATGACCACCTTTAGCGCTTTACCTCCGCACCCTGAAGTAAAAGAAGCATTAACCGCATTAAAAGATGCAGGATATACACTTGTATCTTTGACTAATTCCACTACAAAAGGAGTAGAAAGTCAGTTCAATAATGCAGGACTAACACATTTTTTTGATGAACGTTTGAGTGTTGAAGCGTTTGGAAAATACAAGCCTGCTAAGGATGTTTATACATGGGCTGCAAATAAAATGGGCGTAGCACCAAAAGATTGTATTATGATTGCCGCACATGGATGGGATATTGCAGGTGCAATATGGGCTGGATGGAGAGGTGCTTTTATCGCTAGACCCGGCAAACAATTATACCCTTTAGCACCACTTCCAGAAATAAATGAACCTAATTTGTTATTAATTGCAGAAAAACTTATTGCACTTAAAGCATAATTAGCACGTACTACATCGGTACTCAAATAAATAATATACATAAACTAAGCTGTTGCTTAGTTTAAATTAAAAACAAATAAATTATGAGTTATTCTATAGAAAATAAAATTGCCTTAGTCACAGGAGCGAACAGAGGAATAGGTAAAGCCATTGTAGAATCCCTAATAAATCACGGCGCTAAAAAAGTGTATTTGGCAGTACGTGACCTATCTTCCACTAAAGAACTGGAAGATAAATTTGGAGCAAAGGTTGTAGCTATTAAAGCCGATGTTTCTAGTACGACCTCTATAAACGATTTAGCAAAACAAACTACAGATGTTAATATAGTAGTAAATAATGCTGGCATAGGAACACCACAAGCAACACTTGGAGAAAACGTAGAAAAAGATTTCGCCCAACAATTAGAAGTAAATGCCTTTGGATTGTTACGTGTAGCAAATTCTTTTGCCGATACATTAATTGAAAATAAGGGCGCATTAGTTCAGTTAAACTCCATCGCCTCTATTAAAAATTTCGCACATTTATCTACTTATTCTGCTTCCAAAGCAGCTTCTTATTCTTTGACACAAGGACTGAGAACAGAACTAGGAGCAAAAGGAGTGTCAGTATTAAGCGTGCATCCTGGTCCTATTGCTACAGACATGGGTAGCGCAGCTGGTTTTGATGATGGTGCAGCTACAACCGTGGTATCAGAAGGCATTATTAGTGCATTAAAAGCAGGAGACTTTCACTTGTTTCCAGATGAAATGGCAAGGCAAGTAGAAAGTGCCTACCAAAGCTTTTCTGATAATGTGGTATTAGCAGATTTTTCAGCATAAAACAAAAAACAATAAAGAACATAATAAAAATACAATGATAAAACTAACAGTACTTTATCCAAATACACCAGAACTAAAATTTGATAAGGCATATTATATTAAGGAACACGGACAATTGTTAAAAGATTTATTAGGAGATGCTATAATTTCTTCTGACGTAAATATGGGCTTATCTGGTGCCCAACCGAATACTCCTGCTCCTTATGTTGTAATTTCTAATATTATTTTTGAATCTTTGAACTCTTTTCAAGAGTCTTTTGGGGCCAATGCTGAAAAGATATTAGGTGATTTACCTAATTTTTCAAACGTGAAACCAGAAGTTCAGATCAGTGAAATTATGTAACTCTTAGTGAGTTTTATATTTAAGAGAAGAATCCTATACACAAGGTTTCTTCTCTTTTATCTCTAAAAAAAATAATAAAATGACAGAAAAAATTAAAATAGATGTAGTTTCAGATGTTGTTTGTCCATGGTGTGCCATCGGGTATAAACGTCTTGAGCAAGCCATTACAGAAATGGGCATCCAAGATAAGATTAGCCTAGAATGGCAACCCTTTGAATTAAACCCTAGTATGCCTGCGGAAGGTCAAGATTTAAAAGAACATATTACAGAAAAATATGGTTCTACCCTAGAACAGCAAAAAGAATCACAAGAGCGCATGACCGATTTCGGCGCTGAGCTCGGTTTTAAATTTGATTATTTTGAAGGTATGCGTATGGCCAATACTTTTGATGCGCATGTACTTCTAGAATATGCTAAAGAGCAAGGACTGCAAACGGAGCTGAAAATGCGATTAATGAATGACTTTTTTGGAGCGCATCAAGATGTATCTAAAAGAGAGGTTTTAAAAATAGCCTTAGAAGACGTTGGTTTAAATACTGAAGAAGCATTTACCGCTTTAGATAATCAGGAGCTGCGTAAAAATGTAAAATCTACAGAACGCTACTGGCAAGAATTGGGTGTCAACTCAGTTCCAACCATAGTCTTTAATAGAAAAAGTGCGCTTACTGGTGCACAACCTGTAGCGGTGTATAAACAAGTGCTAACAGAGCTTCTAGAAGCTAAATAATACCTAGGCAGCAAATTAAAAAACTAATAAATTTATTATGAAAAGAGTCGTCATTACCGGTTTAGGAGCATTAACTCCAATAGGAAACTCCGTAGGCACATTTTGGGAAAATGCTATCAACGGACAAAGTGGTGCATCAAAAATTACCAAATTTGATACCTCCTTATTCAAAACAAAATTTGCTGCCGAACTTAAAGATTTTGATCCTAAAAAGTATTTAGATCGCAATCAAATAAAAAGAAGTGACCTTTTTACGCAGTACGCCTTGTATAGTGTTGCGGAAGCTATGGAAGATAGTGGCCTAGATACAAACACAATGTCTCCATTTGATATTGGTGTAATTTGGGGTACCGGTCAAGGAGGTATGCAAACTTTCGAGGATGAAGTTAAAAATTATGTAGAAGGTGATAAAAACCCACGCTTCAGTCCCTTTTTTATTCCCAAGCTATTATCTAATATGGCTTCTGGTTTAATAGCCATGAAATACGGTTTAATGGGTATTAATTATACGGCTGTTTCGGCCTGTGCATCTTCTAGTTCTGCAATTATGGACGCTTTTAATTACATCCGATTAAATAAAGCAAAAGTGATGGTTACCGGCGGCTCTGAATCTCCTATTACAGAAGCTTCTATTGGAGGCTTCAACGCCATGAAAGCTTTATCAACAGCTAATGATCACGCAGAAGGTGCGTCTAGACCGTTTGATGTGGACCGAAGTGGTTTTGTCATGGGTGAAGGTGCTGGAGCGCTAATCCTAGAAGAATACGAGCATGCAAAAAAACGTGGAGCTACCATCTATGCAGAAATTGTTGGTGCCGCAATGACGGATGATGCTTATCATATATCTGCAACGCATCCGGAAGGCTTAGGGGCTATTAAAGCCATGCAATTAGCCATGGAGGAAGCCAACATAAATCCTGAAGCTATAAATTACTTAAATACTCATGCAACCTCTACTCCTGTTGGAGATATTAGTGAGGTTAAAGCTGTAGCGACTACTTTTAACAACCGTTTTGATCAGCTTAAAATAAGTGCTACAAAATCTATGACAGGTCATTTACTTGGTGCTGCTGGCGCAATAGAGGCCATTTTAGCAATAAAAGCTATCCAGCACAATACCATACCGCCTACTATTAACACCACAACATTAGATCCTGAAATTCCTGCAGGTATGCCAATTGTAACAAAAGAAGCTATACCGCATAATGTTACCATAGCCATGAGTAATACATTTGGTTTTGGTGGTCACAACGCGACAACAATTTTTAAAAAAATATAATTAATTACCACAAGACATTCAACATGAAATCTATTCTTCCTCTATTTTTAGTCGTTCTACTCTTTATTTCTTGTAAGCAAAGCACAAAGGAACCAAAGGAAATCTCCGTTACAACAAAAGCTCCTGAGGTTACAACAGTAGCGTCTTTTTCAGGGCAGCAAGTCACGGGAGTAACGGTAACTACTACTGGACGAATTTTCGTGAATTTTCCGAGATGGAGAAAAGGAGTTATTAATTCTGTCTTAGAACTAGGAAAAAAAACAAAAGAACCATTCCCTAATAAAGAATGGAACTCTTGGGAAATTGGAGATAAAGTAGAAGCGCATAAATTTGTTGGCGTGCAATCTGTTGTTGCCTTTGAAGATAAATTATATGTTTTGGACACTAGAAGTCCGCTCTTTCAAGAAGTCGTAGATGCACCTAGAATTTTTGTCTTTGATCTAGCTACAAAGGCATTAGAACATACCTATATTTTAACTGAAAATGCATATCACGCTAATTCTTATATTAACGATTTACGCGTAGATAAAAAAAATAATAAAATCTATTTTACAGACTCTGGAAATTCTGGACTTGTTATCTTGGACTTAAAAACAGAAACCTTTGATAGAGTTTTGGATGAACATAGTTCTACAGCAGCAGAACAAGGTTATTTAACTTTTACCGATGGAAAATGGATGAATACCGTACATTCTGATGGTATTGCTTTAGATACAAAAAATGATAAATTATACTACCACGCACTTACTGGGTACAGTTTATACAGCATACCAACAAAAGCATTAATTAGTGAGGATGAACTTGATCTTGAAAAAGCAGTTACCTTAGAAGCTAAAACATCGGCTCCTGACGGGATGATTTTTGATAAAAATGGCAATCTTTATTATGCCGATTTAGAAAATAATAGAATCATGTATCGCGAACCAAATGGAAGTGTACATAGTTTGTTGGAGGGTGATAAAGTACGATGGGCTGATACCTTTAGTATTTACGACAACCATTTATACTACACGAATTCTAGAATAAATGAAGTAACAGCAGACATATCTGAGATGGAATTTACAGTAAACCGATTATATTTACCAGAAAAATAACAGCTAGTATTACTTAAAATTTTTAGAGATTCTAAATCTACTAAGCCATTTAAATAATCTTCCAAGATTTATTTTAATGGCTTTTTATTACGCTTAAAAAAAACTCACACCAAGACTTATTTATTGTAGTAAGAATTACCACCCACTACGCCACCATAAACATCTTATTTAAAGCACCTTAAAATTTAGAAGCGAATTGGTGCCATATAATTCTTAAAATATGTTAAGTTTTATTTGGAATTAATCTAAATAAATAGATACTTTTGTACTCTTATTTTTAATAAGTCTAAATAAATGCGTTTACTCCTTTTAGTCACTACATTTTTTACAAGTTATTTAGGGTTTTCCCAAACGGGGGATCTATCTGGAGTTATTAGATTAGAGGATAACACACCTGTAATTAATGCGCATATCAAAGTTATAGGCACAACCCACAGTGCCGTAACAGATTTTGATGGTAGCTATATCATTGAAAACCTAGAGTATGGCACGTATAACCTCCTTATATCTACTATAGAAGCACATAAAAAAACAATTTCTATTACCATAGCTCAAGAAAAAACTTCAATTACCACCACTGTCTCCAGAAAAACTAATGAACTGAGTGAAGTGGTTGTAAACGGCCAAAGCAAAGAGACAAAGTTAGAAACGGCAGGGTATGCCGTGAACCTTATCAAAACAGAAGAAGCCAGTATTCGAAACATTCAGACCAATGAATTATTAAATACAACTGTCGGGGTGAAAATTCGTCAAAATGGAGGTTTAGGCTCTGATGTAACTTACAGTCTAAATGGATTATCAGGTAGCTCTATAAGAATTTTTATAAATGGTATTCCGAGCTCCACTTATGGTTCTTCTTTTAATTTGAATAGCATCCCACCTTCCATGATTAAAAACATTGAGGTCTATAAAGGTGTGGTGCCTGGGCATTTAGCCGATGATGCTTTAGGTGGCGCCATCAACATTGTACTGCATGATGAGATTAAAAATCACCTTAATGCATCCGTCTCCTACGGTTCTTTCAATACATTACAATCAAGCGTCAATGGGCAATATCGTTTTAATAAATCAGGCTTTACCGTAAAAGGCTCCTTATTTCATAATTATTCTGATAATGACTATAAAGTATCTGGAAGAAGTGTTCTAGTTACAGGTATTGGAGGTGAACAAACACCTATAACCGCTAGAAGGTTTAATGATGCCTATAGATCTACAGGTGGAATGGTGCACTTTGGCTATACTAATGTATCCTGGGCCGATCAGTTTTTCATAGGATTAACAGCTTCTGATGATTATAAGGAGGTGCAACACGGTGCTTTTATGACCATCACTCCCTATAAAGATAGATTTCTAGAATCGGATGCCCTTCTGGCAAACCTAAGCTATCAAAAGAAAAACATTTTTACAAAAGGATTAGATGTAACTATAAATGGATTGTACGGAAAAAGAAACCGTGCGGTAAATGATACCGTAGCTTGGGCATATAGTTGGTACGGAGAACGAGCTATAGATTTTAGAGGGAACGAATATCAATATACTTGGGGTTCACAACAAGAGGGCGGCCCTACCCTATCGAAAATAAAAAGAAAAGTAGCGGCTATCAGAACTGGTTTATCTTATACTATTGCAGAGAACCACAAAGTTTTATTAAACCATGTGTACAATAGTATTGATAGAGAAGACAGTGATGCCTTACAATCCGTTTTAGAAAATACGTTTATAGGAACAAGAGATTTACATAAAAATATATTCTCTTTAACGTATGAATTAAATGCCCTTGATGACCAGTTAAAAGCAAGTGTATTTGGTAAACACTACCAGCAAAAAACAATTAGTATTGATCCCGAAATTGAAGCCGATGAATATGGTAATGACAGGGTAGTTGATGAAATTGTAACTAGCACTAACGCCTACCAAGGTTATGGTTTCGCATCGTCTTATGCTATTACTCCTAGCATAACCCTATTAGCTTCTGCAGAAAAAGCCATTCGATTACCAGATGAAACGGAAGTATTCGGAAATGATGGCGACAATGTAGTTGCCAACCCAAATATACGACCGGAAATAAGTAACAATTATAATCTAGGTTTCCGTCTTGGAAGCTTTAAGGTAAAAAAACACGAGTTCACCATTTCGACAAATCTTTTTACAAGAAATATTAAAGATAGAATTGGTTTACCCATTGAAACTTCTCTTAATGTTGATGACGAATTAATCGTATATGTAAACCAAGGTAATGCAAAATCTAAAGGAATAGATGCTCAATTGAATTATAGCTATAATAACAATCTAGGGTTTAATTTTAATGTTTCTAAGTTTGATTTAACTACCGAAACAGCCGCAGGAAGCGAATTTGATATTCCTAACACTCCGTTTTTAACTATGAATGGGAGTTTACGCTATTCTTTCAAAAATTTTATACAAGAAAAATCAAATCTAAACCTCTTCTACACCCTGTACTTTACTGATGAGTTCTCGTACTTGGTATCACAAGGATCAAATACGGTGGGAGATGATTTTTTTAAAGTACCACAACAAGTGGCCCAAGACTTTGGTCTTAGCTATGCTTTTCCTAGCAGCAAATTTGTAGTGAGTTTTGATGTCAAAAATATTTTTGACAAACCGGTATATGACAACCTCTCCGTTCAAAAACCAGGAAGAGCCTTTTATTTGAAAATGAATTACACAATAGATAAATTATAATCATAAAAACAGACCTAAAAATGAAACATAATCTTTTAAATTTTAAAACTTTAGCTACAATTTTGTTAACCATTGGCTTCATGAGTTCTTGTAGTGATGATGACAACGCTATAGATCCAGAAACAGAAATAACCCCAGAGACTGGAGCTGAATCTAGATGGATTACAATTGCTGGAGCACGAATGGGTGATAATCCTGGCGACGGAAATGGAGGTACATTAATTTACTCCGTACGTAGTGAAGATGCTAAAGACCCAAACACATCAATTAATGTTTTTGATAACGGTTTTTTAGCTCCTTCCAACAGAACTGCTCGTTTACAATCATCTGAAGATGGGACCACTATATTTAACATAAGCTATGCTGGTGATACCGGTGGTAACTATACAAAATATAACGTAGAAGGTGGGCAGGTATTTACCGAAATAGGATCTCAGATAAGTATTGCTCCCTATGTTGGAACCGCTCCAAGATGGATTAAGTTATATGATGGCGATAAAACAGGAGCTGCTGTTTATGTTTCTACAGAAAATGAATTTGATGAAAATGAAAAATACACACGTACAAATGCAACGATTGGTGTAGTAACCCTAGATCTGGAAAATTCATTAATTAACGAATTTCAAGAACATAGTGTTGCTTTGAGTCCGGAAGAAGAAGCCTTAGGATACTATATTTCAAGAATAGATATGCCTGTATTAAATGAGGCTGGAGATAAATTGTACATAGGGGCTCGCTTAAGTAAGTTAGACCCAGCTACTACTGAGAGTGATAGTGATTATGAGATTTTAGGTTCTAAAACTATTGTATTAGATTATCCTTCTTTATTAAACCCATCTGTAATTACATCTACTGTAGGATACGGAAATACCAATGGTTACCGAAGTATAAATGCCTTTCTTTATAATGGAAGCGTATACCAAGCGAACCAAAGTGATCCTCAAGGTTCTCACATTTTAAAAATTGATGCGGATAACCAATATGACGATTCTTATATATTTAATTTAGATGATGCCTTAGGCATAGAAGGTGCTTACATTCTTGCCTGGAAACCTACTGCCAATGGTAAAGCCGTGATTGCTTATCGTCATGATGCCTCTCAAGAAGGTGTTGCTGGTGCCCAAGGATTTTTTGCCTTAGCGGATTTAAATACTAAAACTGCCACAAAAATTGACGCTATTCCTTATGATGCTGATTTTTACTTATTTCAATATCAAGGTTTTGTAGTTGAAGGTACCGACATTTATATAACACAGGCTCCAGTAGGTCAAAATGGAAACATTTACGTTGTAGATACCACAACTGGTGAAGTAACTAAAGGTGCCGAACTAGTCAATGCAGAAGGAAGTCACTTTATTGGTACGTTCTAAATCAAGCCTAACCGTATAAAGATTAACCTTAGTTGATCTAAAACAGATACCAATAACAAGAACCCGCTATAAAAACTACTGTTTTTATAGCGGGTTCTTTGTGGTAAATGGTCTTAAATAAAAAAGAGTGTCTGCGACTAAAAAGACGCTTACTTGCGCAACCAGCCCATTATGCGGCTGTGATCAATTAACCATTTATTTTCCTCCTGAATAAGATCATAGGTTTCTCTAGATTCTCCGAAAGGCCCTGGATTCTGCTGAATAATTTCAACCTCGCGTTCTGTAACCTTTGAAATAATAGCTACATGGCCATATTTATTAAATAAGGTTCCGGAGTACACTACCAAATCATTTACTTTTGGCTTAGAACTACTTGGGTTTGTAAATTGATTTAGGTTTCGCTTGATATTTAAGCCACCATCATCCAATGTTTTACTAAAAAAATCTTTTGCATTGCTATAACTGTCGGGCATTTTATGATTCAATGCCTGGTAATAGTATCTTTTTACAAATTCTACACATTGATATTTCAACCCCAAATTATAGCCATCTTCGGTTACTTCACGGCCAGCTACATTTCCTACGCCTCCATTATAATATACCACTACGCCATTTAAATCGTCAATTTTTTGTCCAACTTCAAAGTTAGAGTTCAGGTTAATTTTCTTTGATACAAAAAATCCTACTGTAAATAAAATTAATATTCCCAATATCAGTACACTTCGCTTTTTCAATGTCTTATGTGGTGTTTTTAAGTTTTTTGTTTTTTCTTCTTTGCTGCAGGAAATAATACATTATTTAATATAAGGCGATAACCTGGAGAGGACGGATGCAATTCCAATTCCGTTTTTGGGTCTCCAACTCTATGCTGATAATCTTCAGGATCATGCCCACCATAGAAGGTAAAAAAACCTTTCCCTTTGATACCATGAATGTACCGTGCTTCTCCATTTACTTTATTTTCCCCCAATACCAACACGGTAGGTTTTATCTCTGAACGTTCAAAAGAAGTTGTTTGCCCCATGAATCCTTTTACCAGACTAGTATGGTTCTGACAAAGCATGGTGGGTATTGGATCCCATTTAGCAGAAAAATCCATCAAAGAAAAATAATCACTCTCCTTTGTAATGGCTCTTTTAGTAGTCATATCTATAGATGAAAACTCATAAACTAATGGATTCCTTTCTAACGTAAAATTGTCAAAGGCAAATGTTTTTTCAAAATCTAATTTAGCTTGGTAGTTAGCTTCTGAAGGATCACCATCAAACATAGTCTCACATATATCTACATCATCTGAAGCAGACAAAGCAATATCAAAACTATCGGTAGCAGAACACATGGCAAACATGAATCCGCCTCCAATCACATAATTTCTAATCTTTAGGGCCACAGCTCTTTTTTCTTCAGAAACTTTACGATACCCAAGTTTTGAAGCTAATGCTTCTGCATCTTTTTTGCTCTGTAGATACCAAGGTGCGGCTTTATAAGCTGCATAAAATTTCCCGTATTGCCCTGTAAAATCTTCATGGTGCAAATGCAACCAATCAAATAAAGCTAAGCCATCTTCTAATACCTCTTCATCGTAAACCGTTTCATAGGGAATTTCAGCGTAGGTAAGTACCATAGTTACGGCATCATCCCACGGTAATGTTCCACTAGGAGTATATACCGCTATTTTTGGTGCTTTCTCTAATATAACTGCTTCTTGGTTTTTAGATGGACTTGATATATCTTCTAAAATTGCATTTGCTTCACTATCTGATATGACCTCAAAAGAAACACCGCGAATTTGGCATTCTTTTCGGATAGCCTCTCCATCTGGTAATAAAAAAGAACCTCCTCTATAATTTAATAGCCATTGCACCTTTTGTTGCTTTGCCAGAATCCAATACGTAATTCCGTATGCTTTTAAGTGATCTTTCTGTGATTCTGCATCCATAGGAATTAGAATTGCAGAGGCAAAAATCTTGAAGGAACATGTAAAAAAAAGAAGCGTCCAAAAGTATTTAGACATTATTTTTTGTTTTAAAATAGTGGTATAAAGATAAAGGAAAAAATTACGAAAATTGCTATTAAGCATAACGACCTAATAGCACAAAATAGGAATTAATTATAGCATTACCTATTTTTTTATGTATGCCAATTTGCCAGCAACATAGGTTTGTAAAACCTCAATATTTTTAATAGCTGCGGGAGTAACCTTGAGTAGATTATCACTTAACACCACAAAATCAGCTAGTTTACCCACTTCTAATGTTCCTTTCTCCTGCTCATCAAAAGAGGCAAAAGCGGCGTTCTTTGTATAGGCATTCAAGGCTTGTAGTACCGTAATTTTCTCTTTAGGAATCCAACCTTCAGGATTTTCATGATCTAAAGTTCTTCTAGTGGTAGCAGCATAAATTCCTAAAATAGGAGATGCCGGCGCAACAGGCCAATCACTGCCAAAAGCTACAGTTACGTTCTCCTCTATTAAAGATTTAAAAGCATAGGTGGTTTTGATACGTTCAGCACCGATTAATTCTTCTGCCCACCTACCATCATCTATAGCATGGTAGGGTTGTACGCTAACAACAATATCTAAAGATCCAAACTTAGAAATATCTTCCTTTAATAAATGCTGCGCATGTTCTACTCTAAAACGTCTGTCTCTAGGACCATTCTCTTTACCTACTGTTTCAAAAATTTCTAATAAAACATGATTGGCATCGTCTCCTATAGCATGGACCAAAACTTGTAATCCTTTTTTATCTGCTTTAGAAATCCATTTTTTCAAATCCTTTTGATCATTTATAAAAAAGCCTCTATCGCCAGCTTTGTCTGAATAATCTGCAACAAAAACTGCGGTATGAGAACCTAAAGAGCCATCCATAAAACCTTTTAATGCTCCCGTCTTTAACCACTTATCTGTATTCTTGAACGTATCATTACGTTTGTCCCAATGATTTAAAGGGTTAATTGCATAGATTCTCACGGATAACTCATTCGCCTCTTTTAATTTTTTAGCAATAGGATAAGTACCAATACTATCTACATCGTGAACAGATGTTACACCATTAGACAACAAATAAGTCATCGCTGCTTTAAGTGCCTTTTCTTTTTGAGGAACCGTCATTGGGGGAATCTTAGCCAAAAGATAATTCATGGCATTATCTTTCAAAATACCGGTAGGAATTCCATGCGCATCTTTAACAATTTCGCCACCTTCTATAGCTGGAGTATGCTCATCTATGCCGGCAATTTCTAAGGCTAAAGAATTTGCCAAAACCATATGACCATCTAGTCTATATAGAACTACTGGGTTTTCTGAAGTAAATACATCAATCCATTCTTTTTTAGGCAATTCTCCTCCCCAAAGGGTATGATCCCAGTTGCCTTCTAAGACCCAAGCACCAGGCGCTAAAGTTTTGGTATAATCTGCGATACGTTTTACAAATTCTTGTTGGGTAGTTGCATCTCTGAGTTCTACACTCAATAAGGCGTTACCGCCCATCATTAAATGTACATGGGCATCAATAAAACCAGGCGTAATAAATTTACCTGCCATATCTTTTGCAACTGTATGCTGTCCTTTATATTTTTGAAGGTCGGCTATAGTGCCTAAGGCTAGAATTGTGTCGGCTTTAATTGCCATTGCCTGCGCAGAAGATTGTGCGCTATTACCGGTCCAAATAACAGCATTCTCTACTATTAAATCCGCTTTAGGTAGAGTACTCGTACAAGAGACACATGCCAAAAACAATCCTAATAGTGTACTAAATATCTTAAATTGTTTTGGCATATACTCCTCACTTTAAAATTTAAAATGGAACATCACTATCATCAAAATCTGGCGGTGTTTCATTCATAGAGCTACCAAAGGCTTGATCTGCATTTGGAAGGCTTTTTGTGGCAAATGGATTTTCTTCTCCATCATTCATTTTGGATTGAAACTCAAAAGGAGAATCAAAATCATCCAGGTTATCAAATTTACCTTGATTACCGATAAACTTCAAACGTATATTCTCTAAACCACCATTCCTGTGTTTAGCTACAATAAACTCCCCTTGACCTGCAGTCGGTGAACGTTCATCATCATCCCATTCATCAATCTTATAGTACTCTGGTCTATAAATAAACGACACAATATCCGCATCCTGTTCAATTGCTCCAGATTCCCTAAGGTCAGAAAGTAACGGTCGTTTAGTACCCCCTCTTGTTTCTACCGCACGCGAAAGCTGCGATAGTGCAATTACAGGTACACTTAATTCTTTTGCTAATGCTTTTAAGTTACGCGAAATAGTAGAAATCTCCTGTTCACGGTTACCACCACCCTTTTGGCTTCCCCCAGCAGTCATTAGTTGCAAGTAATCTATCATGATCATTCGGATACCATGTTGGGATGCCAAACGTCTTGCCTTTGCCCTTAAATCGAAGATAGAAAGCGACGGTGTATCATCTATAAACAAAGGTGCTTTTTCAAGCGTTTTTACTTTTACATTTAATTGCTCCCATTCATGCTTCTCTAATTTACCGGTACGTAATTTTTCTGATGACAAACCTGTCTCAGAAGAAATTAAACGAGTAATTAACTGTACAGAAGACATCTCCAGAGAGAAGAACGCTACAGGAATATTAGAATTAACAGCCATGTTTCTTGCCATAGACAAGGTCAAAGCCGTTTTACCCATACCTGGACGAGCTGCGATAATAATTAAATCACTTGGCTGCCATCCAGACGTTAACTTATCTACTTTATCAAAACCAGAAGGCACACCACTTAGCCCTTCTTTATTGGCTATTTCTTCAATTCTTTTTTTCGCCTGAATAACTAAGTTCTGAGCTGTTTCTGCAGAACGTTTTAAATTTCCTTGGGTAACATCATACAATCTAGATTCTGCTGTATCTAATAGATCAAATACATCAGTACTTTCATCATAAGCCTCTTGAATAATCTCATTAGAGATTTTAATAAGACTACGTTGAATATATTTTTGTAGAATAATACGGGCATGAAACTCAATATGCGCTGATGAAGCTACTTTTTGAGTTAATTTAATTAAGTAAAAATCACCACCGACTGATTCTAATTTACCATCTTTCTTCAATTGGGAAGAAACGGTTAATAAATCGACTGGTTCTGAGGTTTCAAACAACTTAAAGATAGCCTCATAAATAGATTTATGGGCTTCTTTATAAAAAACATCTGGGTGAAGAATATCAATAACCTCATCAATACCCTTCTTATCTATCATCATTGCCCCAATCACAACTTCCTCTAAATCAACCGCTTGAGGCGGAATCTTCCCACGCTCTAAGCTAATTAAGTTAGACTTATCTACTTTGTGACCTACTATCGGACTCGGTTTCTCCATAATTACGAAAGTATGTAATTAACCTTAGGTTAACTTTAAAATTGAATTTAGGATGTCAACAGTTCATTAACAATTTGTATGTTAATAAGTTACGTTTTTGTGTTGACAACAAAAAAAATCTGAAGAATTATTTCTTCAGATTTTATTATCCTAGGATAAAACAGGAATTAACCATTAAATACACCCATGTTGGCGTACTTGTCCATCCTTTTATTTATTAAATCTTTTGGTGATAACTTTTTCAGATCTTCAAAATGTGTTAAAATTTTGTTTTTTACGATTTCAAAAGTTTTGTCTCTATAACTGTGTGCACCACCTACTGGTTCTCTTACGATTTCGTCGATTATTTTCAACTTCTTCATATCTGTAGCCGTTAGTTTTAACGCTTCTGCTGCAATTTCTTTGTATTCCCAGCTTCTCCATAGAATAGAGGAACAAGATTCTGGAGAGATTACAGAATACCAGGTATTCTCTAACATCAACACTTTATCTCCAACACCTATACCTAAAGCACCACCTGAGGCACCTTCACCAATGATTACCACAATAATTGGCACTTTTAAACGCGTCATCTCTAAAATGTTACGAGCAATTGCTTCTCCTTGTCCACGTTCTTCTGCTTCAATACCAGGATAAGCACCTGGTGTATCTATAAAACATACTACAGGAACGTTAAATTTCTCTGCAGATTTCATTAGACGTAAGGCTTTACGGTAACCTTCTGGGTTAGCCATACCAAAATTACGGTATTGACGTGTTTTGGTATTATATCCTTTTTGTTGCCCAACAAACATAAAACTTTGATCGCCAATTTTACCAAGGCCACCAATCATTGCTTTATCATCCTTTACATTCCGGTCTCCATGAAGTTCCAAAAAGGTCTCTCCGCAGATGGCGTTGATATAATCAAGTGTATACGGTCTGTTTGGGTGTCTTGACAATTGTACACGTTGCCAAGCTGTTAGATTTTTATATATATCCTTACGGGTTTCAAGAAGTTTTTTCTCTATTTGCTTACAAGTCTCTGTAACATCTACATCACTCTCTTCACCAATAATCATGCACTTATCTAATTGTTCTTCTAGTTCTTTTATGGGAAGTTCAAAATCTAAATATTCCATGAGTATTTCCTGTTTAAATTATAATAGTTGACAAATATAAAACATTAAATAGGTATGCCTAACTCCTATTTCGTTTTTTTAATTTTCCTTTATTCTTTATTAAGCCGTTTGCTACTACTGTGCTTAAAATCAGTAATGCTCCAAAATAAAATAGCGGATTCATTTTCTCACTCTCTCCTAAAAATACAAAGGCTAGTAGAATTCCATATACAGGCTCTAAGTTTACGGTAAGCATTACGGTATAAGGCGTTAGCACTTTCATAACACGTACAGATGCTATAAATGCGTATGCGGTACATATAGAAGCTAAAATAAAAAGATAGATCCAATCATTTTTAGAAACCTGAAAAAAGCTAGCATCAAAATCGCCACGAACAGCTAAATAAACTGTAATAAATAAGACTCCTGCACCAAGTTCATAAAAAGAGATAATACTGGGTCTGTGCGACTGGATGAGTTTACCATTTGCTATAGAAAAGATAGCCGCTAATAAAGCAGAGATTAAGGCTAAAATAATTCCTTCTACATATTGTGTTTCTACATTAAAAATAATGTACAAGCCAATCACGACCACAATACCAAATACGATCTCATACCAGATCATCTTCCGTTTGTAAATAAAAGGCTCTATGATTGCCGTGAATAATGCCCCTGTAGATAAGGTGGCTAAGGCAATAGATACATTAGACACTTTTATCGCTTTAAAAAATGTAAGCCAGTGTAATGCTATCACTATCCCAACAACAGCCATTTTAGCCATTTGTTTTGGTGCAATCTTTAAAGAAAACTTATTTATAGCAATAAATACCGCTATAAGCACTACAGCGATTCCCATTCGATACCACACCAGCGGTAAAGCGTCTATCGTAATTAACTTCCCGAGCACTGCCGTAAACCCCCAAATAAAAATAATAAAATGTAAATGAAGGTAATTTTTAAGCCTTTCTGTCATTAGAGTACCAGCGTAATAGAGAGGTGATTATTTTACGAAACTATCTTTTGGCTTTTTGCAATAAATAGAATGCTAAAAATCCAAATAAAACATTTGGCACAATTACGGCTAACAAAGGAGAAAAGCCCGATTGTTCTGCTAAGGTACCAAATACACGATCAAAAAATATATACACAAAGGCTACCAAAATACCAAAAGCCAAGTTTACCCCCATACCTCCTCTACGTTTCTGAGAAGATACTGCTACTGCAATAAGTGTAAGTATAAAAGCGGTTACTGGTAATGCCCAACGTTTGTATTTTACTAAAATATATGTATTAATATTAGATGCTCCTTTATTTTTTTGCACCTCTATAAATTCGTTTAATTCAAATAAATTTTTAGTCTCTGCCACGTATGATACGGGCGTCAGATCATTTATTTTAAATGGAAATATGGTATCTAGTCTTCTTTTAGTTTCCAATATTTCTGTATCTCCCTTTAGGGTTCTTTTTACGTAAGACGTTAATCTATAGGTAGAATCTGCCGGAATCCATCTAATATTAGCGGCAGATAATTTATATTCTAATACATTATCATCACTAAAGTGCTCCATAGAAAAATTATAGCCTATATCTCTAGCAGGATCAAACCTACTTACATAGATAAAATCATTAGCATTCAATTGATTAAAAATATTCTCTGTGACCCGGTCTTGTTTTCCTTTCTTTAGGTATTTAAACTTAAACTCATTAAACCCTTTACTAGCATTTGGCACAATGAACATCCCCATTAACAACATGAAAATAGCCACAATTACCGCTCCTATGATATAAGGTCTAAGAAAACGCCCGTAGGATATACCAGAACTTAGCATTGCTACAATCTCTGTATTACTGGCTAGTTTAGAGGTAAAGAAAATTACGGAAAGAAAGAGGAAAATTGGTAATAACATACTCCCTATATAGATAGAGAAATTACCCAAATACATTAGTATTTCGTCTACGGGCGCATCGTTATCTTGCATTTTATTAAACTGCTCCGATAAGTGCACCATTATTCCAATAGGAATAAATAAAAGTAACATTACTGAAAATGTCACTAAATAACGTTTTAATATGTATCTATCTAAAATGGTCAAGGTTACAGTCTTTTATCCATTTGTTTTACCATCTTGTTTTTCCATTCTGTAAAATCTCCTGCTAAGATATGCTTTCTTGCCTCACGAGTTAACCATAAGTAAAACCCTAAATTATGAATGGTTGCAATTTGCTTTCCTAAATACTCATTTGCTGCAAATAGATGACGTAGGTACGCCTTGGAATATTCTGTATCTACAAAGGTTATAGCCATATCATCAATCGCGGAAAAATCATCCTCCCATTTTTTATTTTTGATATTTATGGTTCCATGTGCTGTAAAAAGCATTCCGTTTCTTGCATTACGCGTTGGCATCACACAATCAAACATATCAATACCTAAAGCAATATTCTCCAATATATTTATGGGGGTACCTACTCCCATCAAATATCTTGGCTTATCTTCTGGCAAAATTTCGCAAACCACCTCTGTCATTGCATACATTTCATCTGCTGGTTCCCCCACAGATAAACCTCCAATAGCATTACCTTCTGCCCCCACTCCTGCAATATATTCTGCAGATTGACGTCTTAAATCTTTATAAGTTGACCCTTGAACGATTGGAAAGAATGATTGACTATAATCATACTTATAAGGAAGCGTCTCTAAATGTTTGATACAACGCTCTAACCAACGGTGTGTCATATGCATTGAACGCTGGGCGTACTTATAATCACAAGGATAAGGTGTGCACTCATCAAAAGCCATGATAATATCTGCTCCAATAACACGCTGAATTTCCATTACACTCTCCGGAGTAAAGGTATGATAAGAGCCGTCTATATGCGATTTAAACTTTACACCTTCTTCCTTAATTTTTCTGTTTTCAGATAAAGAATAGACTTGGTACCCACCACTATCGGTTAGAATATTTCTATCCCACCCCATAAATTTATGAAGGCCACCAGCCTTTTCTAAAATCTGAGTTTTAGGACGCAAGTATAAATGATACGTGTTCCCTAAGATGATATCGGGATTAATTTCTTCTTTAAGCTCTTTCTGGTGCACTCCTTTTACAGAGGCAACCGTACCAACAGGCATAAAAATTGGCGTTTCAATTTTTCCATGATCAGTGATCATTTCTCCTGCTCTAGCTTTACTATGTGGGTCTGTATGCTTTAGTGTAAATTTCAAATCGTCTATTAAATTAGCGCAAATATAGTTAACTCGTCAAGGAAATTACTTAAGAAAAAAATAAAGTTGAAATTATTGAATGTAAAACCAGTACTAAGGCTATTCGCTTCTTTGAAAATTTTAACAAGGTCTTATAAATTGAAAAACAATAATCTTCTCTGCTTCTCGTTGAAGGTGGTGAGAACAAACATGAATTGGTATTATTATTGATATCATTCTTGTTTTAAAACTATAGAAAACATGAAGAAAACAATTTTAACAGCAGTGCTTGCTTTACTAAGTGGTATAGCAATGGCACAAACAGAGCCTGGCTTTGGAATTAAAGCAGGTCTAAACTATGGCGCTAATGGTGATTATTTTGATTCTGCAGAAGATGCATACAAGAGTCCAGACGGCAATGTTGGATACCATGTGGGTATTTTTGGAAAATTTGGAGAGCAAATTTACTTTAGACCAGAATTAGTCTATACCAAAACAAAGTCTGATTATGAAAATAATAGTTTGGACATGTCTAAATTAGATGCACCACTATTAATAGGTTTCAATGTTATTGGCCCCTTGACCGTATTTGCAGGACCATCATTACAGTACATACTAGATACAGATTATGACGGCATTACCTTTGGTGATGTTAAGAATGATTTCACTGTAGGTCTTAACATAGGAGCTGGAGTTAATCTTGGTAAGTTGGGTATTGATTTACGCTACGAACGAGGTTTTTCTGAAAATGAAATAACTGCTATTAACAATAATAACCTATTAAGTGTAGATAGAATAGATACGAGACCAGATCAATTAATTCTGAGTTTATCTTTAAAGATCTAATACTCCTGACGAATTAAAAACGCATAAAAAAACCTGAAAGCTACACGTAGTTTTCAGGTTTTTTAAATTTAAGCTATTTACGCTTATTTGGTATCTGGATCTAAGTGATCTGGAATACCGTCATTATCTGTATCTCTGAAAACAACTTCTCCGTTCACAATATCTATCTCTTCACTGGTTGGTGTATTATCACCATCATCATCTGCATCTAAATAATTGGGAATAAACGTAAAAACATCTGCTTCATCTTCTTCATCGGTGTTATCATTATTTAATCTACCATTTCCATCTACATCTTCTAAATAAGAAGGAATACCATCATTATCGTGATCGGCTTGATTGACTGTAAATAAATCAATTTTAAATACTATAGGAGAGTATGCTGGTATATTGGTTTGAGATGCTGCATAGTACCCCAGTGCTGAAGGCATAAAAATAGCTCCAATACCATAATCTTCAATTTTCACGGTACCATCTTCATTAACGCTTCCAGGTCCTCCACCCTTAAATTGCGTGATCCCTTGAGCAAAGCCAGTTACTAAAGAAGGCAAGCTAAACCATATTGGAGCTGCTGAAGAATCAAAAATAGTACCATCCAATAATTCTCCTTGATATCGTACAAAGGTAGAATCTGCAAATGTTGTTGCTGCACCAATACCTTCTCTTGCAACTAAATAATATAATTTATGATCAATTTCTTCATCACTATCTGTAATTCCAACATTTTCAGACGTTACTTTAACCGTTTTAAATCCGAAACCTTCACTGTTTAATAATGATATTTTATCACTATTAACTCCTGATATCGTATCAAATACAATTTGATAATCAAAATCTTCTGCAGGATTTTCAAAATCTTCATAGTTGTAAAAGTGTGTCGAAAAATAGGCCTGAAGCGCAGACTCATCATCTACAATTGTTTCACTAAGGTCTGTTGGAGGAACAATTACAACATCATCATCTTTCTTACAAGAAATAAAAACTAAGGTAATTGCTAAAAAATAAAATATACTTTTGATATTCATCCATCTAATATTAAGTGTCGCAAGATACAATTTTCCCCTATTTTTGTAGAAAAGATTAAGAAAGAATTATAACTGATTATGCGTATAGATAAATACCTATGGTGTATTAGATATTTTAAAACCAGAAATATTGGTACAGAAGCCTGTAAAAAGGGTCATGTAAAACTAAATGGCGCTGCCGCAAAACCTTCTAAAGAGGTGCTGCCGATGGATAAAATAACTGTCCGTAAAAATCAAATTAATTATGAGTTGACGGTTTTAGATGTCCCACCAAATAGAGTGGGTGCAAAATTAGTAGATCTATACCGTAAAGATACCACCCCTGCTTCTGCTTTTGAGAATAATGAGCTTTTACAATATTCTAAGGATTATTATAGAAAGAAAGGAATGGGGAGACCTACCAAAAAAGACAGAAGAGATATTGAGGACTATATAGATGATTCTTCTGAAACCAAAAATAATGAAGAATAAAGAAGCGTTTCTTTATCTTTGACATGAAAATTTAAGCCGCATGCAACACCAGATTTTATCTCATAAGGAGATACAGTACAAAATTAATAGAATTGCTTATCAAATCTATGAAGCTAATGTAGATGAAAAAGAAATTATCATTGCAGGAATAGAAGGTGGTGGATTAAATTTTGCCAAAAAGATTGTAAAAGTTCTAAAAGAGATTACTACTGCAGAAATAAGCATATGCAAAGTAAGCATGGATAAAAAAAACCCTTTACAGTCGGGAGTTACTACCGCCATAAAGGAAGAAGATTATGCTAATAAGTCTGTTGTCTTAGTAGATGACGTTTTAAATTCTGGCACCACCCTAATATATGGTGTCCATCATTTCTTGCGGGTACCTTTAAAACAATTAAAAACTGCGGTGCTAGTTAACAGAAACCATAAAAAGTATCCTGTTAAGGCAGATTATAAAGGAATATCTTTGTCTACCTCTTTACATGAGCAAATACAAGTAGAATTTAAAATGAATAACGACCGCGTTTACCTACTTTAGGCTCTCTAAAATTTCATTTACAATATCATCAGGCATTTTAGAATCGCAAACAAGAGTGGTATTTGCTTGTAGGTAAAAGTTATTTCTTTCAAATAAATGCTTCCCAATAAATTCTGGCAAATCATTTTCTGCGATGTTTTGAATCAAAGGCCTGCTTTCTTTTTCATTTATTAGACGTTTTACTAGACTAGGAATTGATAATTTCAGGTAAAAATCATGTTTTGTATGCTTTTGAATTAATGCTAAATTATTCGCATAACAAGGAGTTCCTCCTCCCGTAGATAAAATAAATGATTTTTTTTCTTCCATTAATTCCTGGACGTATGTATGCTCCATTTTTCTAAAAAAGATCTCTCCACGGTCCTTAAAAATATCAGAAACACTTAGATTTAATTTAGATTCTATGTACTCATCTAAGTCTATGAAATTGATATTCAATTTTTTAGAAAGTAATTTTCCTATGGTAGTTTTTCCACTTCCCATGTAACCTATAAGGACTATTTTCATTTTCTTATTTTGTGTAAAATTGAACCAAAATAAAGTGATTTCAAAAAAAAATATTTTTTTTTCAAAATAGGCTTGGATATGTGACTAAAGGTTGTATATTTGCACCCGCAAACAGGGAATATTTCTCTATAGCAAATTACTGAAATAATGACCTGGTAGCTCAGTTGGTAGAGCATCTCCCTTTTAAGGAGAGGGTCCTGGGTTCGAGCCCCAGCCCGGTCACAGAAAAGCCTTTTGAATCATAGATTCGAAAGGCTTTTTGCATATATAGCATCTTCCGTATCGTTTAATCTTTTCTAAATATATTAGGCCTTTTCTTGCTAGGATATGTGACTAAAGGTTGTATATTTGCACCCGCAAACAGAGAATATTTCTCTATAGCGAATCATTGAAATAATGACCTGGTAGCTCAGTTGGTAGAGCATCTCCCTTTTAAGGAGAGGGTCCTGGGTTCGAGCCCCAGCCCGGTCACAGAAAAGCCTTTTGAATCATAGATTCAAAAGGCTTTTTGTATTTATAACACTTCACTAAATTTTTATTATTTAACAAATGCAACACGTCTTTTGTTGTGACATAAAGCACTAGCACCGATTGAATGTACACGTAGACCGCATTCAATTCTCACAGACCCATTTTAAGTGGGTGTGGCCCATTAATTTCTTTCGTTTAAGCTCCAATCATATTCCTTATAATCGATTGCAGCCTCGGAACCAATTTCTATTTCAGTAAACGGATTGATGTATGAACTAAGCTCGCCGTCTGAAAAATCACTTTTATACCATTTAAAAATTCGTGATAAGTTTAGCTCATCCTGTGTAATTGTATTATCATCTGAATTGATGAAACCAAAAGCTGCTGCTTCTAATTGTTCTTCTAATTTTTCTGGGGTATAGGCTTGATTAAACAACTTTGGACAGGAAGCCGAAGCGCAATTGATTGCAAAATGTATACGTGGTTCATTCATTTTTCTAAGAATACTGTGCTCCAAAGCACCCAGCGAAAGCTGCTGATCCCCAATCTTCACAAAATCTGTTGTCCAAGGACCGTCTATGTCTTTAATACTTTTAAGCGGGTAGTTTCTTACGATTAAAGCTACTGTATGAGCATTATATAGATTAATATAGTAAGCCAATAGCTCTTGGACCGGCCAGTCTTTAGTTGGAACTCGCTTTGATAACAGGTCTAAATATCCTTCTAACAAATTTCTATCTTCTATAAAACCTTTATAATCTACATGGCCATTGTCATCTACATACTCCTTAAGTAAGGCATTCCATTGTGAGTGGTCTAATCTATTCTTAGAACTGTAATAATCTATTCCCAAATTCCCATTTGCTTGATTCGTCGGTAAACCCTTCCCATTAAGACCAGCCATAGAGAGTAATCCGTACCTATTGTTTACATAAACTACCCCTATCAAAAGGGCAACAACACTTACAATAATTGTTTTCTTCATAGTCTTATATCTTTTAAATTTATTTGCTTTGAGTAAACTCAGAATATGTTCTTAGTAAAAGAGACGAATAAATTATACAACCTGACAAATTGAATTGATTTTTTTAAAGTTTAGAAAAAAAAGAAACCGATCTTAACCTATTGAAAATTAGTTTTATGAATACTACTTCCTTCAAGTTTAGAGATTAACGTTCCTATCAGAAAGAACTTCAAAAAATTTCACTATTTCTTTGTCAGTTACCTATTTTTATACGTCTACCTAAACAGCTAACTTCAAAACAATAAAAATTATGAAATCTAAAATCACAGAATCCCTGGTTGCTGGAATTGCCGCAACTGTAGTTATGACTATCATAATGATGATTGCCCCTATGATTGGCCTGGCAAAAATGAATCCACCTGAAATGGTTTCTGGCATGATGGGAATGCCCATCGCAGTAGGTTGGATAATGCATTTTATGATCGGAATCGTTTTTGCTGCTTCCTATGTTTTCTTTTTTAGTTCTAAATTACCTATTGAAAGCAAGGTTTTAAAAGGGATCGTTTTTGGAATTATCATTGCTATTTTAGCAAAAATTGGTATGACGATTATGGGGACAATAGCCGGTGGCGCTACTCCAAGACCTGAAGGCGCAATGATCCCCATGATTATGGCTTTACTTTTAGGCCATATCGTTTTCGGGATTGTTGTTGCATTTATTGCAAAGACACCAAAGATTGCCTAATTAAATAGCTTTATAAAGCTTCTAAATTATAATATTAAAAAGGGGATAGAATCAACCAATGATTCTATCCCCTTTTTTAATGCTGTTTTTAAAATAAATCTATACTATTGCACTCGTGTCCAATATTGTGTTCTTCCTAATAAAGAAAAACCAATAAAGCCACGCACTTTTAATTTATTTGTTTCTTCTAACGTGATATAACATTTATAGACTTTTCCAGATTCTGGATCCAAAATTGTTCCGTCTTCCCATTCGTCATCATCTTTCTCTAGGTCTTTAATAATTACCATACCCAAAATAGGTTTATCCTTATTGGCACCCGTACAAGCTTCACAAAGACGGTCTTGCCTTGACTTGTCTGTTATTTCTATAATTTTACCAAATACTTTTCCATTATCTGAATAAATTTCTACCACAGACCTAACCTTGCCAGTTTCATCATCAATAGTTTGCCATTTACCAGTAACACTTTGTGCATGAATACCAATGGTAAGTAGTAAAAAAATAGAAGTTAAAATATATTTCATAAGTGTATTTTTATTTTAAAAATACAGAAAGGATATGGAAATGCCTCATGAACACATGAAATTTTTTCAAAGCCACTGTTCACAAAAATTTTCTCAACAAAATAAAAAAAAGATAACACCTTATGAATGAGTAGATCAGAGTACTTCTATGAATATAAATGAAAAAAGGTGCTTAGAAAATTCTAAACACCTTTTTTACTACTCAACTAACTAATTACTAGGGTCTAATATCAACTTCTGCAACGCTGATATTATCCATATAAAATTTTAAAGTTTGACTATTACCGACATTATAACCGCGAATAACAAAATTTACATCTTCGTCTGCTCCTGGCGTAATAAAGGCTGAAGTGTACACCCATTCATTCACAGGAAAATCTTCTGTAAAAAATGTAGTTGCTGCTTCAAAACCAAAGCTTCTAGGGTAAAATCTTAAATCTGACACAAAGTTACCACTGGTTGGGTAAGGAGCTGTAAAGAAAGGGCCATCAATATAAATCCACAGCCCTACTTCATATGTGGTTCCTGCTACCAAAGAAACTATTGCATTTTCACCAAGCATATCTGTATGGCTAATTACCATACCACCTTCAGGTCTAAATTCTACATAAGCACTTCTACTCCCATCTTGACTTACAACAGAGGATAAACTAAAGTCATACTCACCCCAGTTATCACCCCAAAATTGATAAGGCCAATTGGTATTGGTTGTATTCTCAAAACTATAATCATAATTGCTATTCTCTAGCATATTTACGGTGTTGAATACAAGTGCCTCATCTGTAAAAGATGTGGCCGCTACAGCATCTAGAGTGCTTAATTCGCCCGCCGTATAAGAAACCATGACCTTATCATTATTATACACTCTTTCTCCTTCTAATTCCAATAAAAGAATATTTTCATCTACAGGATCTGTTGTGATTGATGCAATTTGTGGAGAAATTATAGTTCCGCCTGCTGTTTCAATTGAAATAGAAAAATCTGTTTTAGCTGCAGTTGCTGCATCCATATCTCTACTAAATTCCAAAGCCACTTTACCCTCTTTATCAGAGACCGCGTCTAAAATAACAGGATCGGTAGACGGGATTACTTTTATAAAGTTTTTAATTGAAATGGTATCACCGCCAAAAGGTCTACTTCTTGAAGCAATAAATTCTAAATCGTATACACCCACTTTACTGTACCTTACATCTGCATCTCCCTCTGGATTTTGCAATGTATTTGGCTTAGCATTAGGTAAGTTCCAAATAAAATTGATTGGATCACCTTCTGCGGTATAGCTCAATCTAATATAATTACTTGCTGTAATTACATTTTCTGCATTATCTACTAATGATAATTCTGCTCCTAAAGAGCCATCAGCATTGATATAATTTGCCTGAATCTGTGCCGTTACATCTCCTAAAACCGTCACTACAATAGTCGTGTCTAATTCCGTAGCCCCACTAGGTGTTGTACGCTCATCTGCATAGGCTTCGTTTTCAAATGTTTGTTTCAGCGTTACATTATGTACCCCTACTTTACTAAATGTAGCTTTCACTACAGCTTCAGAAGAAGTAGATACATCTGCAACACCTTCAGGAAACGTCCAAGTACGAGATACAACACCCGATGAAATATCACCGAAATCTATATGCCCACCTACATTAATCTTATTTTCGAAATTCATTTCTGAAGTTACAATAGCCCTATGGCTAGCTTCAGTAAGCTTTACCTCATCTTCTTCTGTACAGGCATACAATGCTAGCAATGAAACAATGGCAAAGCCAAATAATTTTATTTTTTTCATAATAGTATATTATAAATTATCATTAGTCTGTACTTCCTGAGTTGGTATCGGGAAATAATTATGCTTTGCTGGGTTATAATTTGCCGCAGCTAAAACAAAGTCGGGACGTATTCTTTCAATTATATATAAAGGAGCTACTCCGCCATCACTTACTTTAAGTTCTGATTCTTTATTTGCTTCTCTCCAAATTTCATCTGCTCTTAAATCATCAAAAACTTCTTGAACAATACCCCAACGCACTAAATCTTTCCATCTATGACCTTCAAAACATAATTCTATAGGACGCTCCACACGTTGCAAATGTTTCATAACCGTTTCTGATGAAGCCGCTACCATTGGAAAATCTCCATGCACTTGCTTGCTTACATGTAATTGCGGAAACATACCTGCATTATCGGCCATATATTGGCGAAGTGTAACCACACCTGCTCTACTTCTTACCATATCGATATAATCAATGGCGGTTTCATAATCATTGTTAGCTTCTATAACCGCTTCTGCATACATCAATAAAACGTCAGCATATCTAATATGTCTGAAATTAATACCTGATCTACTCTGTGCAGGTTCTGCCTCTAAATGATACCAGTTTGAATGTTTTTTCACGTAAGCACTCTGTCCGGCGGCAAAACCACGAATAGCAGAATATTCTTGTTGATAGTATAAGCCTTCTCCATTTCTGGTAGCGATGGTAGCGGTCATTCTTTTAGACTCACTATTACCGTCATTTATGGCATTGGCTGGATCTACTTGATCATTAACCAACATTTCATGTAAATTATAACTAGGTAATATGGTATTGAACCCTCCATAATTTAATTGACCAACGGCAGTAGCCATGGTTGAAGACTCTGCTCCTGTTTCATTAGAGTTATCATCTACAACAGCTCCAGGAACTCCAGGGCTTAAATCAAACGAATAGTTTACTTCAAAAATAGATTCTGAGTTAAACTCGTTTTCATGCTGAAAATTATCAGAAATATTTGCAGTTAAACTATACACGTTTGATTGGATCACATCATTAAATTCTGATGCCGCCTTAGAAAAATCTTTATCAAATAAGTATGCTTTTCCTAAAAGGCTTTTTGCCGCTCCCCACGTTGCTCTACCTATATTCTTAGCATCCCAAGTTTGCGGTAAATTATCTTTTGCAAAAATTAGGTCTGGAAAAATTACAGCGCTATTAACTTCTGCTATAGAAGAAAATGGTTTAGATAATTCTTCTTTTGTTTCTGCTACACTCGTGTGAATTACAGCTCCTCCATAATTATGAGCTAATTGAAAATAAAAAAAAGCTCTTAAAAATTTTGCCTGTGCTTCTATTTGCAATTTAGCATCCTCACTAAAAATGGCACTATCGGCATTTTGGATATTTTGAATTACTTGATTGGCTCTAAAAACACCTACATACAATTGGTCCCATTTATCGGTTACGTGATACGTACCATCATTATACGTCAAATTTCTAAAAGCTGCAGGTCTATACCAAGATTCTGTTCCTGCTATATCTCCTAAAATCATTTCATACTGCAATTCTCCACCACTTATATCTTGAAATTGCAATGCACCATATACTGAGGTAAGTGCACTAGTATATTGCTGCTCTGATTCCCAAAAGGTATCTGGTGTTATTGCATTAGGATTTATCTCTTCTAAGAAAGAATCCTCGTTACATCCAAATAGCAATAGGCTGCCTATAAGGATGATATATATTTTATATTTAATTATTTTCATATTTCTAGCTTTAAAAACTTAATTGAACACCTAACATAAATTGTCTTGTAACAGGGTAGTTACCTCTATCTACACCTCTTGTGAAAATACCATCTCCTCCAACTTCAGGATCGTATCCAGTATAATTTGTAAATGTAAATGGGTTTACGGAAGTTAAATACAACCTTACTTTTTCAATTCCTGAGGTCTCTGTAATTCCAGGAATAGTATAGCCCAGTGTTAGTGTTCTAATTCTAAAATAAGTACCATCTTCCAAGAAATAATCAGATCTAGCTCTTACATTATTATGAAAGGCATTTTGTCTATCTGTTGGGATATCTGAATCTGGATTTTGAGGGGTCCACATAGAATACAAATCTTTGTGTCTACCACCACCATAAGCGTATAATTTTGCTCCGTTATAGATTTCTGCGCCATAAGAGAAATAAGTTTGTGCATAAAAATCAAAGCCTTTATATTCTAAATTCAGGTTTAATCCTGCTTCGAAATCTGCTTGCCCAGAACCTGAATAAACTCGGTCATTATCATCAATTTGACCATCTGCTTGATCTGCAATACCATCATTATCAGAATCTATTGTCAATTGATCAATCATCATTAAATCTCCTAATTGAGCACCACCATCAATAAGCTTGTAGGCATCTAATTGTTCTTGAGTTTTAATCACTCCATCATTTTGCACTAAGAAAAAAGCACCTGCTTCATACCCTTCTGCTAAAAATGTCGTATAATCAACATTAGTTCCCTGAGATACAATTGGCCTACCATTGGCATACCCACGTTCCACTCCGTTTAAATCTAATACCTCATTCTTATTTTTAGTAAATGTTCCTGAAATCGTATATTTAAAATCATCTCCGATTCTATCTTTATAGCTTGCTGCTATTTCAAGACCTTTATTCACCATATTCCCCGCGTTTACGGTTCTAACACTATAAATATCTGCAGCTCTTGGTTGGTAAGTACCAGAAGAGGCTGGTAACCTTTCTTGCAATAACATATCTTCTTTATTGTTCTCATAAACATCTGCAGTTATGCTTAGCTTATTTTGGAACATACTTAAATCAATACCAATATTTTTAGAGATTGTAGTTTCCCATTTTAAATCGCTATTAGCATATCTACGTTGAATGTTTCCAAAACCAAGTTCTTCATTAGGACCAAATGGATAATTAACACCAGATTCTATAATAGGAATGGCTGAGTATGCCGCTCCTGTATTTTGATTTCCTAATTCTGCCCAACTAGCCCTAATTTTTAAAGAATTAACGCTGGTGATGTTTTTAAAAAAATTCTCTTCGCTTATATTCCAACCAATAGAAACACTCGGGAAAGATCCATATCTGTTATCTTTTGTAAAATTCGAAGAACCATCATGTCTGATACTAGCAGAAAACAAATACTTTTCGTCAAAGTTGTATTGCAATCTAGCTAGTTTCCCGGCAAGAGTACTATTTACATTAATACTACTTGGTTTAATGCCTTCTGCACCAGAACCCAAAGTTTGTAAATCATTACTTGCATCTTCACTATAAATTACACCAACCCCTAATGCTCTTGAATTAAACTCTTCATAAGAGATTACTCCTGTAAAGTTGAAATTGTGCTTGTTAAAGCTCTTATCATAGGTTACAATATTTTCTATCGTTTCTCTTTTAGAAAACGTATAATCTTCATTCAAAGAAGCTTGTACATTAGAGGCAGTAGCGTTAAGTACTCCTTCATTCGTAAATGCCAAATATTGTGGTTTGAAAAATTTTCTGAAGTAGTTATAACTATTTCTTCCTAAGTTAATTTTATACTTTAACCCATCAATAATTTCATACTCTAAGCTTAAGGCTATGTTGTCAGACTTTACCTCTCGTTCATCTACATTATCTAATTGGCGTGATAGAAAGCTAAAAAGTATATCATTATCAACATCCAACTCTACAGAATTTTGTCCTACAGAAGGAATATCCTTTAAAGGTTTGTTCCACGGCGCTTGTGCTATAGCATATTCATAAAGTGCAAAAGGCTCTTGATCTCTATTTTCAACAGAATATCCCATTGAAGCAAAAGCTTTAAATTTTCCTTTTGTGAACTGGCCTGTAAATCTATTTGTTAAACGATTGAAACCAGAATTAATCAAAACTCCTTCTTGCTTAAAGTAGTTGGTATTAAAGTTTAAAGTCAAATTTTCAACACCTCCAGATATATTTACATCTAAATTTTGAATAACAGCATTATCATTCTGCACTTCTTCAACAAAATTAGAATCGTAGTCTAGAACATTTGCATTTAAGAAAAATGTTAATGGTTCTGTACCTAGTAATTCTGTTTTTTGTTCCAGTTCATATAATTGTTCTGTTGTATTCATTAAAGGAGTACCCGAAGTAATATTCTGAATCCCTGTATAGGTAGAGATATCTATTTTCATTTTACCCGCTTTTCCTTTTTTGGTCGTAATTAAAATAACACCATTAGATGCTCTCACCCCATAAACGGCTGCCGATGCACCATCTTTTAGAATATCAATTGATTCAATTTGCTCAGGCGCTATATTAGGGTTACCATCAAAAGGAATACCGTCTACAACATATAATGGACCTAAACCACCAGAACTAATAGAACCTAAACCCCTAATTTGTACGTTGGCAGATTCTCCTGGTCTACCACTTCCTGCCTGGATATTTACCCCTGCAACTTTTCCTTGTAGCGCCGTACCTAAATCTGAAGTTGCCGTTTTTACAATAGTCTCAGAACTAACATTGGCTACAGAACCCGTAATCTCTTTCTTTTTTTGTGTTCCATACCCTACGACTACCACTTCATTTAAGAGCTCTGTGTCTTCAATTAATACTATTCTTACATTTGAGGAAGCTCCGACCGTCACTTTTTGTGTCTTAAAACCAATGGAAGAAAACACTAAAACCTCACCTTTAGATGCATTAATTGCAAAATTTCCGTCAAAATCTGCCACAGAACCTTCTTTAGTTCCCTGTTTAAGAATAGATACTCCTGGCACTGGAGTTCCTTGCTCATCTATTACCGTTCCCGTAATAGCACCTTGGGCGTAACCTTGCTGTACCACCAAGATCATTAATAGAGAGAATACTGAAAGTATTCGCCTCCATAGTTTGTCTTTTTTCTTCATAAATTTGTTTGAGTTAATTAGTATTAAACAAGTTTTGGTGAGTTATTTTTAATAAATTCTTATTTACAAATGGATATATTCAATAAACAATAAATTTATTGGCACTAAATTATCAATTTAATATAATTACCCGCACTAAATAGACTCGACAAAAACTGAACAAAAGACAAAAAAATAAGCCATTTACCTGTGTTTTAAGTGAAACCAAACACAACTAGACAATTATATCTTAAACATTCAGAGGAAGAACACTGAAAATTTATTATACTCTTGAAAAACGAAAATTGCATGTAAAAAGCTACATTCCAGTAGCATATGAGGCAGTTTTATCAAACTCAAAAACTAGCTATGAACTCGGTAAGATTATCATTCCGCTCTAGATTGAGTTTTTTTCTTAAGCGATAACGCGAAGTATGAACACTTTCTATAGAGATCCCTAATAAAGAAGACATTTCTTTGCTGGAAAAATTAAGCTTTACTAATGCACATAATTTCAGATCTGTCTGACTTAAAGAAGGGTAAGTATCTTTTAGGTTTTTATAAAAACTTTGGTTAATTGCCGTAAACCGAGCTTCAAACTCTTTCCAATTACTATTAGGACTCCCCTGTGCAGAACTAATAATTCTATTGATTGCAGGTACATCAAGGTTTTCCTTACTCTTTCCTATAGTATCCTTCATTTTCTTAATAAACTCTTCTTTCTCTATTAATTGCAATGCAGAAGAGGTTAGCTCATTATTTTTCAGTTCTAAGATTTCATTTGCTTTTTGCAGTTCAACCGCTCTCTTTTCTTCAAGAGACTTTTTCTCTAAGCTATGCTTGCGTCTAATATTCCTAATCAAAAGAAAACTTAAAATTAAAATTGAAAATATCACTACAACTAAAAGCCATGACTTTAGTGTCCAAAGCTTTTCTTCATTTTCTAAGTTGGCTATATGCTGCTCTTTTATAAGCTCTTTTTCTTTTTCTTTTTGAATTCTGTAGCGGTCATTAATTTCAAAAAGATGCTGATTGTTTTTACTTTGCCTACCGAAAATAGATTTATCCAATTGGCTTGCTGCCTCTAAATGAAGAAATGCACTTTTATAATCTTTTGCATTCTTACTTATTAACGCCAAAGCTTCCTGGTCCATTAATTTGTAGTTAGAGTGATTTGTGTGCTCTTCAGTCAGTGCCAATGAGGTTTTAAAATACTTTCTACTAGTGGTCATATCTCCCATCATATAGTAAACCTCCCCTAATAAATAATTTATAATAATAAGGTAAGATGGGTTTTCTTTTTCAAAAACAGCTTTGGCGTTATTCAACCGATTTATAGCCAAATCATACTCCATATCAATAGCATCTTGGTACCCTATTTCAGCATCCAAATAACTAGATTTTGTTTGAAATTTTTTCTGGATAATGACACTACTATCAATATACTTTCGTGCCATTATATTATTACCGTTGGTTCTAAACAAATTAATCAAGGAGAAATAATCAGTAAGTAGGTAATATTCTTTTAATTCGTCTTTAGCAATAAGTTCTCTTTTGAGCTGTATGGAATGATTAAAATATTTTATTGCTTCACTATCTCTTCTATAGAATAAATACAACCAACCTAGCGCTTGATAAATTTCTGCTCGTGCAAAATTATCGTTAATTTTTTCTGACAACAACAGGGCATCCCAGTACCCATCATAAGCATTTCCATAGTCTAAACTATGCGCATACAAATTAGATAATTCACATAAACTCTTAATTAAATGGGTTGTGTCTTTAGCACTCCTATTGTAGGATATACTTTTCTTATACAAAACAATCGCACTATCTGTATCTGTATTCTTTAATAGTTCTGCTTTTTCAAAATATATATCAGACTTCGCACCTACTTGAGCGTTAAGTACAAAACTGAAACCATTTAAAACACTTAAAACTATCAGTGTTACAAAATAGCTTTTCTTCATTTTGAGGAGATAATTCATCATAATATACCTGCTGATCGAAATTTTAGATTCAAAAATTGATTGAATATATGCAATGTCTAGTTCAAATGTTTTTAAAACTAGCACAAATTAATGTGTGTTGAGTTTTTGTCTAGTTAGATGATATCTTTAAATCCTTTAATAGCTTGATATTTGTGTGATTATCAATGACACATCATTTATAAGTATTTATTATGATATTATAATTTTAGCTCCACTATAATTATCAAATACCACTATTAAACAGAAATATGGCACGAGACATTACCTGTAAATTAAAGAGGTATTACAAATGTAAAAATCAGATTTAAAACTATAAAAGTAACAATAGTGTAGCACAGGTTAAAAGTTCATGTTTAGTTGGATAACCCCCTATAAAAATAAAGATCAATTAAAAAATAGCTAATAATAACGCACATCAGACCTATGAAATACATCATCAGTTTTCTTGCCTTAATCTTAGTTACAAGTTGCCAATCCAAAATTGCTCAAAATCATACGACAGATTTTAATTTTGATTGGGAGTTTAAATTAGAAGACACTGTATCCAATACCTACGATACAGCTTACAGAAAAATTAATTTACCTCATGATTGGAGCATTGAAACTCCATTAGACTCCGTAAAAGGAGAGGGTGCTACAGGCTATTTTTTAGGAGGTATTGGGCATTACAAAAAGGATTTCAATCTGAATCTAAATGACAACCAAGTGGCCTATCTTGTTTTTGACGGAGTATACAATAATGCCACAGTACATTTAAACAATCAGGAGCTAGGAAAGCATCCTTATGGCTATGCTCCTTTCTATTACGATATCACCAACACATTAAAAAATGAAACCAACACAGTAAATGTTACCGTAGATCGCACAAGATATGCGGATAGTAGATGGTATACAGGATCTGGAATTTACAGGAATGTAAATTTAATTACCAAAAATAAATTACATATTCCGGTCTGGGGAACCTTTATTACTACCCCTAATGCTACAAAAGAATCTGCCACCATACAGATTGAAACTAGTATTAAAAACAACTACGAGGAGTCAAAAAATATAACAATTACTACTGAAATAATAGATGCCAATCAAACTAAAGTTGGCAGCCTAACATCTTCTCTCGAGGTAGGAAAATCAAGCATTAAAAAAAATACCGCCGTGCTAACTATAGAACAACCAATGTTATGGGATATAGAACAACCTCATCTTTATACAGCAGTTACCAATGTGATAGAAAATGGTGAAATTATAGATACAGAAGAAACTGTATTTGGTATACGAAGTATACAATTTGATGCAAGTACCGGATTTTATTTAAACGGTAAAAACAGAAAAATAAAAGGAGTTTGTTTGCACCATGATGGTGGATTGGTTGGTGCTGCAGTGCCAAAAGATGTATGGAGAAGGCGCTTAGAAAAATTAAAAAAAGCAGGCTGTAATGCCATAAGAATTTCTCATAACCCTGCCTCTAATGAATTCTTAGATCTATGTGATGAAATGGGCTTTTTGGTTCAAGATGAATTCTTTGACGAATGGGATAATCCAAAGGATAAACGAAAAAATATGAATGAGCGCAGTGTAGATTACATTACGCGCGGTAATGCTGAGCATTTTCAAGAATGGGCAGAAACAGATTTAAAAAACACAATCCTTTCGCACAGAAATCATCCCTCTATCTTTCAATGGAGTATAGGGAATGAAATAGAATGGACCTACCCTAGAAATGCAGAAGCTACAGGTTTCTTTAATAACATGGATTGGAGTGGAAATTATTTTTGGTCTGTACCTCCTAACAATATTGATGAAATAAAGGAAAAAATAAAAACCCTCCCTAAAGAAACGTATGATATTGGCGCTACTGCACAAAAATTAGCAAAATGGACCAAAGAATTAGATACCACGCGCTATGTAATTGCTAATTGTATTTTACCTTCTTCTAGTTATGAATCTGGTTATGCCGATGCGTTAGATATTATTGGTTTCAGCTATCGTAGGGTTATTTATGATTACGGCCATGAAAATTACCCTAACAAGCCTATCATGGGAACTGAAAATTTAGGACAATGGCATGAATGGAAAGCCGTATTGGACCGGCCATTTATTTCAGGCACTTTTTTATGGACTGGAATTGACTATTTAGGAGAATCTAATGGTGGATGGCCCAAAAAAGGAACGCCAAGCGGACTCTTAGATGTTGCAGGCTTTGAGAAACCTTCTTACTATATGTTTAAGTCTTTATGGAGTGATGCCCCGTCTATTTACATTGCGACACAAACAGAAGAAAAATCAAACTATAAATCTACCCATAACGCAAATCCTATGGAAAAGAAAGAAGGTGCATGGAAAAATGCACTTTGGGTATGGCAAGATGTAAATGAACATTGGAACTACAAAGATGAACAAGCCACCATTGTGGAAATCTATTCTAATTGTGAAGAAGTAGAACTCTTTTTAAATGAACAATCTTTAGGAATAAAAAAGTTAACTGAATTTGAAGATCACATCTATAAATGGGCAGTACCTTTTAAACAGGGCATATTAAAAGCTGTTGGCTCTAAAAATGGGCAAAAAGTTGAAACTTTAATAAAAACAACATCAAAACCTGAAGCTTTACGTTTAGTTGGAGATAAGCACCAATTAATTGCGGATGGCTATGATACTGCCCATATTGTACTTCAAATAACAGATGCTGAGGGGAATCCAATTAAAACTGAAAATCAAAAAATAAACTTTAGTGTTAGTGGTGGCGCTAAATTATTAGGAGTAGATAATGGCGCTATCACGAACACTCAAGATTTTAAAAGCGAAGAAATCACCACAGATAAAGGCCGCGCTTTATTAATTATTCAATCTATAAAAAATAGCACGGTTCCCATTCTAATTAAAGCAAGCTCACCAACACTTACGAGTAACGAAATAGAAATTACAATTAAACCAAACAACAAATAGCAAAATGAAAAAAAACAATATAAAATTAGTTGCACTAGCGTGTATCTTAGCATTCACAGCATGTGATGAACCTAAAAGCTCTGAAAAAGAAACAGGCATGGAAGAACAAAAAATAACCATTACTGATGCACAAATGGACGAATTAGGTATTACCAATAGAGATTCGCTAAGTGCTGCCTCTAAAAGAGCTTTGCAATGGCCAGAAGGTTTAGGTAACGAATGGTTCGTAGAATTTTCTAAGCTTCAACCTTTAAAAGGAGATTTAGCCTATGAAGAAGGTGTCGTTAGAAGAGATCCTAGTGCCGTAATTAAAGAAAATGGAAAATTTTATGTTTGGTATAGCAAGAGTACAGGACCCTCTCAAGGTTTTGCTGGGGATATAGAGAACGACAAGGTTTTTCCTTGGGATCGTTGTGATATCTGGTATGCCACTTCTGAAGATGGAGAGACTTGGAAAGAAGAAGGGTTAGCAGTTCCTAGAGGAGAAAAAGGTGCTTATGATGACCGTTCTGTATTTACTGTAGAAATAATGAAGTATGAGAACAAATACTACTTATGCTATCAAACCGTAAAATCGCCTTACAATGTACGAGTTAAAAATCAAGTTGGCTTAGCGTGGTCAGAATCGCCAAACGGTCCTTGGATAAAAAGCGAGGAACCTATTTTAAGTCCAGCAAATAATGGCATATGGAAAGGGGAAGAACAAAACAGATTCTTAGTAGAGAAAAAAGGAGATTTTGATAGTCATAAAGTACATGATCCTTGTATTATTCCTTACAAAGGAAAATTTTATTTATACTATAAGGGAGAGCAAATGGGAGAAAAAATCACTTTCGGAGGAAGACAAATTCGCCATGGAGTCGCTATTGCAGATACCCCATTAGGACCTTACGTAAAATCGCCTTACAATCCTATTAGCAACAGTGGTCATGAAATTTGTGTATGGCCTTATAATGATGGAATTGCAGCCTTAATTACAACAGACGGTCCTGAGAAAAACACGATACAATGGGCGCCAGACGGTGTTAATTTTGAAATCATGTCAGTCATTCCTGGTGTTTCTGCACATGCCATAGGCTTAAATAGAACGGCAGATAACGAAAAAGAACCTACAGAAATCTTACGATGGGGATTATCGCATATTTATAATAATAGTGATTACCAAAGCATCATGAGTTTTACCTCTGCTAGAAAAACTACGCATGCAGCAAAAGGAGAGAAATCTAAATAACTTCAAGCATTAGTAAATTAAGAGGAACAAATTTAACAGTGTTCCTCTTTTTTTTTGACGCCTTGTAATTAGCTAAATAATAGTAGTTTTGTATTTCAAATGTTTCTCTATGAATAAGCCTAAGACCGATTTAAAATCTGAATACAATGTTCCTAATTTAGAAAGAGGACTGATGGTTATCGAATTATTAGCCACTAAAAAAAACGGATTGACCTTAGCGGAGATTACAGAAACCTTAGCACTGACAAAGACATCTGCGTTTAGAGTGGTAAGTACGCTTATTTTTAAAAATTACCTTCAGAAAAACGAGACCACAAAAAAGATTACTCTTTCTCGGAAAATGCTCACCTTGGGTATTTCTGCAATGACAGAACAAAGCATTGTTGAAATGTCTATTGATGTAATGCGCGCCCTGAGAGATGAATTAAAAGAATCTGTAATGCTAGGTATATTGCTAGATGATAAAGGCACAATTCTAGAACAAGTCTCTTCATCTTATCCCGTAAAATTATTTGTAGAACAAGGCACCCAATTTAGTCTACATAGTTCTGTTGGTGGAAAATCTATACTAGCCAACATGCCTCAAGAAGATTGTAACGATATTCTCAAGAAAATTACACTTACAAAATTCACCAAAAACACGATTACCTCAAAAAAAGAGTTTAAAAAAACCTTACTGGATGTAAGACAAAAAGGCTACGCTATTGATAATGGCGAGGACATTCAAGGTATTCATTGTATTGGAGCCCCGATATATAATGAATCTGGTTACCCTGTTGCTGCACTTTGGATAACCGCTCCTCATGGTAGATTACCCCATGAAGAATTTGATTCGAAAGGAAAAATCATAGCGCAATATGCTTTAGATATCTCTACCAAATTGGGCTATATCTCTCAATAAACAAACTTCTTAAGCCAAACTTATTGGCTCTTATTTTCAAAATGTACTCTTTTTAAATCAGTTTTATCTTAAAGCTGTTTAAAAGGCCTGACAACATCATCCTAAATTTTAACAATTTAGCTACGATCTATGCATTTTTATACGCCTGTTGTTTTATAAATAATTGTATATTTGTTTCAAATGTGAAACTAGTTTATTATTTGAAACAATAAATTTAATGAAAGCAACCATATACGAAGGCAATAAAACCTTTACAGTTATAGACAAAGAAATTGAACAACCTAGCAATGGTGAAGTTCGAATTAAAGTAGCGTATTCAGGTGTTTGTGGTACGGATGTGCACATCTACCATGGTATGATGGATAAGCGTGTTGCCATGCCTCAAACTATTGGTCATGAGATGTCTGGTACTATTGATGCAGTAGGCACAGGTGTTACTGGCTTTTCCGTTGGGGAAAAAGTAGTGGTACGCCCCTTAGATGATAGAAAAGTAAAGGCTTCTGATAAAGGTTTTAATCACATCTGTGAAGAATTAAAATTTATTGGAATAGATAGCCCAGGATCTATGCAGCAGTATTGGAACGTTCCTGCTTTTGTACTTCACAAATTAAAAGCAGAGACCGATTTGAAATTAGCAGCCTTAATAGAACCCCTATCTGTTGCAACACATGATGTGCGTAGAAGTGGTTTAGTAAAAGGAGAAACTGCAGTAGTTTTAGGCGGCGGTCCTATTGGCTTATTAGTGGCAATGGTCGCTAAAGAAGTAGGTGCACAAGTAATAATATCTGAAGTAAATCCTAAACGTATTGCAAAAGCAAAAGAATTAGGATTTGATGCCGTGAGTCCGCTTGAATTAGATTTAGTCGAATATGTAAAAAGCAAAACAGAAAATAGACGTGCAGATGTGGTCTTTGAAGTAGCTGGTGTGCAGCCTGCCTTAGATGTGATGTGTGAAGTAGCAGGTATTCGAGGAAGAATTTTAATGGTAGCCATCCATGGAGAGAAAAAACCAGTAGATCTATTTAAATTTTTCTGGAAAGAGCTAAGCTTAATAGGGGCTCGTGTATACGAAAAAGAAGATTATGAAAAAGCCATTGAACTGATTACTGCAAATGAATTGCCATTTGAACAAATGATTACAGATGTGCAGCCTTTAACGAACATTCAACAAGTTTTTGAAAATATAGATAACAATCCTGACGGCCTAAAAGTATTAATGGATTGCCAATTATAACATACAAACAATGAGCATATTAGATAGTTTTAGCCTAAAAGGCAAAGTAGCCCTTGTAACGGGTTGTAAAAGAGGAATTGGAAAAGGAATGGCTTTAGCGCTTGCAGAAGCAGGTGCAGATATTATTGGGGTCTCGGCATCATTAGAAGCTAGTGGTAGTGCTGTAGAAAAAGAAGTTCTTGCACTGGGACAAAAATTTAGCGCCTACCAATGTGATTTTTCAGATAGAAAAGCCCTTTATAATTTTATAGCGAAGGTAAAAGAAAACCATCCTACCATAGATATTTTGGTCAATAATGCAGGTACTATCTTAAGAACTCCTGCCGCTGAACACCCAGATGATATGTGGGATAAAGTTATTGAAGTTAACCAGAACGCTCAATTTATTTTAACTCGGGAAATAGGTAAAGACATGATAGCTCGTGGTTCTGGAAAAATAGTATTCACGGCCTCATTATTAACCTACCAAGGGGGTATTACCGTACCTGGATATGCCGCGAGTAAAGGTGCCATTGGTCAAATGATTATGGCATTCGCTAACGAATGGGCTAGCAAAGGTGTCAATGTTAATGGCATTGCCCCAGGATATATTTCTACAGACAATACAGAAGCATTACGTAATGATCCTGAACGCTCTAAATCTATCTTATCTCGTATACCAGCAGGTAGATGGGGAGAACCTAAAGATTTTGCAGGACCTATAGTTTTCTTGTGCTCTAAAGCATCAGAATACATGCATGGATCAATTACCCTTGTAGACGGGGGTTGGATGGGTAGATAAATTCAAAAAAAAGGTATACAATGCATCATCGGTACATAAAAATAATAATAATTCTGCTAGGCTTTTTTAAGGTGAGTTTTTTAACTGCTCAGCAGCAACCAAATATTGTGTTTATATTATCCGATGATGCGGGTTATGCTGATTTTGGCTTTCAAGGAAGCAAAGAATTTAAAACACCTGAATTAGACAAGCTTGCTAAAAAAAGTATTAAATTTTCTCAAGCGTATGTAAGTGCTGCAGTTTGTGGCCCTTCCAGAGCCAGAATATTAACCGGGAAATACCAACAAAAATTTGGTTTCGAAGAAAATAATGTTCCTGGATATATGAGTACTTCTGGTATCATAGGCGATGAAATGGGTTTGCCTTTAGACCAAATTACGATTGCCGATTATCTGCAAGATTTAGGTTATAAAACAGCTCTTTTTGGAAAATGGCATCAAGGGAATGCAGATCGTTTTCATCCCACAAAACGTGGCTTTGATGATTTCTACGGATTTAGAGGTGGTGCTCGCAGTTATATGCCTTATGATGATTTTAATCTTTTAAGCAGAAACGAAGACCGACTAGAACGAGGGTTTGGTAACTTCTTAGAACATGAAGGGTATCTTACAGATGAACTGGCTCATGAAGCTATTTCATTCATCAACAGAAATAAAGAAAATCCATTTTTTATCTATTTATCTTTTAATGCAGTGCATACTCCTATGGAAGCTACTGCTGAAGATGTAGCACAGTTTCCTCATTTAAAAGGAAAACGGAAAACATTGGCAGCAATGACCTTAGCCATGGATCGTGCTATTGGTACAGTCCTAAAAGAACTGGACAAACAAGGGCTTTCAAAAAATACATTGATTGTTTTTACCAATGACAATGGCGGACCATCAGACGCTAATGATTCTGACAATAGTCCGTTAAGTGGTACTAAAGCAAATCATTTAGAAGGCGGAATTAGAGTGCCTTTTTTAATGTCTTGGCCTAAACAATTACAAAAAAATAAAAATTACAACTACCCTATTAGCACCTTAGATCTTTTCCCTACTTTTTTATCCGCTGCAAGCGGAAATAATAGTGACATTGAAGGATTAGACGGCGTAAATCTCTTACCATATTTAAAAGGAGAAAACACAGAAAGTCCACACGAGTTTCTCTACTGGAAAAAAGAAAACAGAGGAGCCATTAGAAATCAGGATTGGAAATTACTACGCTTTCCAGACAGACCTGCAGAATTGTACAACTTAAAAGAAGACGAATCAGAAATCAATGATTTGGCAGGCCAATATCCTGAAAAAGTAAAAGAACTTTACAAACAGTTATTTTCTTGGGAACTGACCCTAGAAAGACCTCTTTGGCAATTACGGAGAGAATTTGAAGGAAAAGCTGCCGACCGGATGGATGCTTATAGAAAAACGAATACAAAACAATAATACCATATACTATGTCATCAATAAAAGAATACAAGCTTTTTATAAACGGAGAATGGAGAACCTCAACATCAGGAGAAACTATAGATATCATTAGCCCTTCCAATGGAGAGATTGTAGCACGTGTGCAAAACGGTACTGCCGAAGAAGCTATAGAAACACTTCAATTTGCAGATAAAGCTCAAAAAGAATGGAAAAAATTACCTGCTAGAACCAGAGCAGATTTGTTATATAAGCTAGCCGATGAAATTGATGCAAATACAGAATATTTAGCAGAATTGTTAACTAAAGAACAAGGAAAGCTTTTGAAAGTAGCTCGGTTTGAAGTAGCTGTTACAGCTTCATTTATCAGATATGCTTGCGAAGGTGCACGTAGAATTGAAGGAGATATTATTCCTTCTGACAATCCGAACGAACAAATATGGATTCAAAAAGTTCCTCGTGGAGTCGTAGTTGCTATTACGGCTTGGAATTTCCCACTGGCATTAGCAGGTCGTAAATTGGGACCAGCTTTAGTTGCCGGAAATGCGATTGTAATTAAACCAACTTCTGAAACGCCTTTGGCAACTTTAGAGTTAGGAAATTTAGCAAATAAGGTAGGTATCCCTGCAGGAGTTATCAATATTCTTACAGGACCAGGTAGAGCCATGGGGAATGCCTTAGTAGAAAGTCCTATTTGCAAAATGGTCACCATGACTGGCTCTACACCCGTTGGCCAACAAATAGCACGTAATGCTGCTCAAAACTTAACACATGTTCAATTAGAATTAGGAGGTAAAGCACCTTTTATCGTTTTTGAAGATGCCGATATTGATGCTGCTGTAGATGCCGCTTTACATTCTCGTTTTGATAATTGCGGACAAGTATGCACCTGCAACGAAAGAATGTATTTACATGAAGGCATCTATGATGCGTTTATGGAAAAATTCATAGCCAAAACAAAAGCTATAAAAGTTGGCGATCCTATGTTGGAAGATACAGATATGGGACCTAAAGTAAATGCTGCAGAATTAAAGCATATGGAGCACCTAGTAGCGGTAAGTATTCAAGAAGGTGCAACCGTTGCCACAGGAGGTAAAAGACCAGAAGGTGCCGAGTTTGAAAAAGGGTTTTGGTTTGAGCCTACCGTTTTAACGAATGTGACTCAAGATATGACTATTGTTCACGAAGAATCATTTGGTCCTATTCTACCGGTTTTAAAATTCAAAACTTTTGACGAAGTCATTGGGTATGCAAACGACTGTGAATATGGTTTGGCGGCAATGGTTTTTACCAATGATATGAATACCATTATGAAATGTAATGATGAATTAGAATATGGTGAAATCTATGTAAACCGTGGCCATGGAGAGCAGCACCAAGGGTTCCATAATGGATATAAATTATCGGGTTCTGGTGGTGAAGATGGTAAGTATGGTTTTGAACAATACATGGAAAAGAAAACTTTTTACATTAGACATAAAGCTTAGCTAGTAATCACTTGTATTTATAGACTTAAAAAATGAGCACAGCAATAAAGAGTATCATTTCAAAACTATTTAAAGTACCCCTACCGGAAGTATTGAATGACGCAAAACATGGTGACCATACCCATTTCGAATTAATTACCACCACCATTACTTTGGAAGATGGTAGTGAAGGAACCGGCTATACGTATACCGGAGGAAAAGGTGGTCATGCCATTAAAGCAATGATAGATCATGATTTCGCCGGGGTTCTTCTAGGTAAAGATGGTACAGATATAGACGGTATCTATGATTTTATGGAGTGGCATATTCACTACGTTGGTCGTGGAGGGATAGCGTCTTTTGCCATATCTACTATTGATATTGCGCTTTGGGATATTAAATGTAAAAAAGCAGTACTTCCGCTATGGAAAATGGCTGGTGGTGCTGATAATACGTGTAAAGCATATTGTGGAGGAATAGATTTACAATTCCCGATACCTAAGCTTTTAAATAATATGAAAACCTATTTAGCAAATGGCTTTAACGCTGTTAAAATAAAAATAGGAAGAGAAAATTTAGAGGAAGATTTAGAACGCATAAAAGCGGTACGAGAATTTATTGGTCCAGAAGTAACATTCATGGTAGATGCCAATTATTCTATGTCTATTGAAAAAGCAATTAGGGCCATTGAAGGCTTTAAAAAATATAATATCACTTGGTTTGAAGAACCTATTATACCAGATGATTATAAAGGGTTTGCAGAAATAGCAGAGAAAACGGGATTCCCATTAGCTATGGGAGAAAACCTGCATACTATTCATGAATTTGAATATGCTTTTGATCAAGCAAAATTATCCTTTATTCAGCCAGATGCTTCTAATTGTGGCGGAGTTACGGGTTGGCTTAAAGCCGCACGTTTAGCAGATAAGCACGGCATACCGGCATGCTCTCATGGTATGCAAGAACTACATGTAAATTTAGTTTCTGCACAACCAAATGCGGGATGGTTGGAAGTTCATAGTTTCCCTATTGATGCATATACCACCAGACCACTCGTAGTAGAAAATTACCGTGCAGTAGCCTCTAACGAGCCTGGAACAGGGGTGGTTTTTAATTGGGAAAAACTAGCACCATATCAACAATAAAACAATCGTATGAACGTGATAAAAAGTGATTTCGGAGTTATAGAAGATAAGAAAGTAGCATTATTTACTTTAAAAAATGCTAAAGGTATGGTAGTGAAAATTACCAATTACGGGGCTACTATCACCTCCATACAACTACCCGATGCTCAAGGGGCACTGAAAGAAATTGTTTGTGGTTTTGATTCCTTAGAAGGCTATTTCTCTGATGCATATAAAAATAACTCCCCTTATTTTGGAGCTACGGTGGGCCGATATTGCTCTCAAATAAAAGATGCGAAGTTTAGTCTAAATGGTAAAACCTACGATTTAGCAGATAATTGTGGACCTAACAATTTACATGGTGGCGTTGTTGGTTTTGATAAAAGAATTTGGAGTGTTACCACCGAGGATGCGGATGCAGCTTCTATTACTATGTCTTTACAAAGTAAAGCTATGGAAGAAGGCTTTCCTGGGAACGTAAAATTAAGTGTTTCCTTTACGTTGACCGATCATAATGAGCTAAAAATTCAATACTTAGCCACCCCAGATGAAGATACTCCGTTATCGCTCACTAATCATACCTATTTTAATTTATCTGGCTTTTCTGAGAGTGTAGAAAGTCATACTGCACAAGTGCATACCAACAAGCGCTTAGCATTAGATGAAACTGGTGCCGCTACTGGAAAAATAATCAATGTAGAAGGGCAACCTGATGATTTACGAGAAGAAAAACGTATTGGAGCTGTTCACGAAGCCCTAAATGATGGCTTTGAACATTTTTATGTTTTTGATGAAGAGGAAGTCCCAAAGAAAGTAGCTTCAATTGCTGATAGTCAGAAACTAGTACGTTTAGATGTTTATTCTACAGAGCCCTGTATGCTTTTGTATACGGGAAAATATACTTCAGATGATTTGAAAAGAGAAAACGGAATTCAATATGGAAAATATAGAGGATTCTGTTGCGAAACACATCGATATCCTAATGGGCCTAATATTGAAGGTTCTCCTAATTCGATTACTAAAGCTGGTGAAAATTTCACGAGCACGACAGTGTTCAAATTTTCATTTTAACGATAATTAATTAACTCAAAAAATAACCAATTATGACAGAAGGAGTTTTACTGGCAATTTTTGCCGGACTAATGCTTGGGCTTTATGCCTTACCTGAAAAGTTTACCAAGGGCTTTAAATATGAAAACACTTGGAGTTTATTCTTTTTACTCACCATGTTTGTGGTACCCATCATTGCGTCGGTTACTTTAATTGATGGGTTTGCTTCCATATTTGGCAATATGCCTACAGATATTTGGATAAAAATGGGTCTTACTAGTTTTCTATGGGGCGTTGGGGTTATGATGTGGAGTAAAGCCATTAATCATATTGGTCTTTCTTTAGGTTTTTCCCTTTTTATCGGTACCATAATATTAGTAGGTTCCGTCTTACCATTTATTGAAGATGGTTTACCTCCTACCAACAAACTAACAACCATTCTACTAGGACTCTTTGTTGTTTTAATAGGAATATTTGCTAATGGAAAAGCAGGCTTTATTCGTGAAAAAGTTGAAAAGGCCAATCATGAAAATAAGGAACAAAAAGGTTCTATGGCTACAGGTATTTTAATTGCAGTTATCGGAGGTCTACTCGCCACTGGATTCAGTTATGCCAATGCAGCGGGTAGACCTTATTTACATGAAGCTAGTCAGGCTGCAGGAAATGCGGAATGGATAACAGCCGTTGCGGTAATGTTTCCTATTTTTATTAGTGGTGGTCTAGTAATGACAGCCTATTTTCTTTGGCAACTGACTACAAAAAAGGCCTGGGCAGATTTTAAAACACCTGCTTTTGGTAAAAACTTTGTACTTATACTCGTCATGGCTTTCTTTCATTATGCCGCATCCGCCCTATTCGCATTTGCAGCCTATAAACTAGGCGCTTCAGGAAATACCGTTGGTTACGCCATATTTAATACCTCTTGTGTGGTAACAGCTATCATAAGTGGTATAATCACTAAGGAATGGGTCAAAGCATCGCCAAAAGCGCGCAAATTCTTATATGTTGGTTTAAGCTGTATGGTAATAGGTATCGTCATTGTTGCTTACAGCAATAGTTTAGCATAATCCTACCTTAAAAAACATTATTTTAAGAAAGCCAAATCATTTTTGATTTGGCTTTCTTATTGCTTCTTATTCCGGTTTGTAAACCCGAATCCAATCTACTTTCATGACTGTTTTTTCTTCATTAGTTACCGTAGGATCATTTAAGAAATCTACCCCTTGTGTTTCTCTCCAAGACTGGGCTGCAGCGCTAATAATCATATGCATCGGCTTAGTAAAACCTACTCCATTAGTATAATTTTCAGGATCTATTTCTGCAATGGGAGTTTTTCGAACTAAAACACCATCTACGTAATACGATAAATTCCAAGGGTCTTCCCATAGCACCCCATACTTATGATAATCTGCTGACCAAATGGTATTATTACCATCCGCATACCAAGTTTCAGGACCTGTTGGTTGATAATCTTGAAACGGTTCTCGAATAAATACATGATGACTCAAATGCAATCGTTTTGAGAAATAATCATTGCTTTTAGCTCCAAAGGCTTCTATGTTATCTATCTCCTCTGTAGAATCATCACTGAGCATCCATACCGCAGAAGAAAGAACAGATTCGTTGAGCTTAACACGTACCTCCATATATAAAGGATAAGTCGCCTTTGCTTTAGACGTAATACAACCGGTTTTGATAATTCCATTATCAATAGTTGCCTTAAATAGTAATTCCCCATGTTCTATTGATGATTGTGCTGCGGTATACTCTGTTATACCTGGACCTGTCCAACCATTAAAAAATCCGTCATGCCAATCTTTAGAAAACTTTTCGGACTGCTTCCCTTCTGTATCATTAAACTCGTTAGACACCTTAGCTTGTATAGTCCATTGTTTTCCTGCTCCTGCATTTGGTAAAAATGCTACATCAGTACTTTCAGGAGCACTTAATTTTTTTTCTTCACCTAAAGGCTCGTTAGAAACACTTTGATGTTGGCTAGAGCAACTCCCCAGAAATATACTTATCATCAAAACTCTAAAAGCATTGCCCATGGTGATTATTTTATTTTTCATCGCTAAAATTTTATAATAACTGAAGATCTCAAAAAATAAATCATACCGCGAACGGCACCGCTAGACAAAAACTGAACTAAAAAAAAAGAGTTTAGGCGTTTTATATAAAACTCCTAAACTCTAAACTATCTAACACTAAAACTAACTATATCTTACAACTGAAAAATCTTATCTAATGCAATCCATTTTTCCCCTTTTTCTGCCCATGGCAATTCTTGCTGGTAGTCCCACATGAGATTTTCCCATTCTTGCACTTTTGGATTTTGAGCATCCAAGGCTGCTTTTTTATCAGGATTAAAAGTTTCATTTACTTCCATAATCATAAACATTCTATTACCTGTTAAATAGATTTGCATGTCTACGATACCAGCATCTTTTATACTCTTTGTAATTTCTGGCCAAGCTTTTCCTTCCGCATGATAGGCTTTATATTCCGCTATTAATTTAGAATCATCTTTTAGATCGCAAGAATAACAATATCTCTTTATACTCATCAGTTCTATTTTTTTGATGTATTAAAAGTTACATAACCATAGATTGTCACAACAATCAAGCAAATGAGTGGTAAAATAAAAGAAAAATTAATTTCAGGAATAAAACCTAAAACCTGCACATCTGAAAAACCAGGGCCACCCCAATCTAATATACCACCTTGCAAAACAGGCATTAATGCCCCCCCTACAATAGCCATAACCAAACCCGCTGAGCCAATCTTTGCTTCATCGCCCATATCTTTTAAGGCGATACCGTAAATGGTTGGGAACATTATGGACATAAATAAGGAGATTCCTACTAAAGAATACAAGCCTATTTCTCCTGGCAATAAAATAGCTCCTGCAGAAAAAACAACTCCCCCTAGTCCAAATAACATTAGAACCTTAGACGGGTTCATGGTTTTCATTAAAGCTGTACCTATCCATCTACCCGATAAAAATATAATCATAGCTGCTACATTATACCACGTTGCTGTTAATGCTTGATCTTCCGGTAAACTTTCGTTGATATTGTCTACATATTGAAAAATATAAGTCCAACACATAATTTGGGCCCCTACATAAAATGCTTGTGCTACAACTCCAAAAACGTAATTTTTATTGGAGAATAATTTTTGAAACGACGCTGAGAGCGACATCTTATCAGCATCTACTGTTTTAGGTATTTTAGTAAATAAGATAACTCCCATAATAACCAAAACCACTAAACCTAAAATGATATAAGGAACACTAATTACGCTTAGGTCATTTTCTCTCACTACAGCTTTCGCACTAATAGATAGGGTATCGTACACCAATTCTCCTGCTTCATTTTTATCATCGGAACGCAATGCAGAAATAACAAACTGTTGCGCAACAATCATCCCTATTAAAGAGCCTATAGGATTAAAAGCCTGGGCTAAATTTAAACGTTGTGTTGCTGTTTCTTTATCTCCTAAGGATAAAATTAAGGGATTAGAAGTTGTTTCTAAAAATGCTAACCCGCAGGTAATTACCCAAAGTGATATTAAAAAATAATTAAATTCTTGAAGAGCTGCCGCTGGATAAAACAAGAAAGCGCCAATAGCATATAATGTTAAGCCTAAAATTATTCCGGCTTTATAACTGTATTTTCTGATAAATAACGCTGCTGGTAATGCCATAAAAAAGTATCCAAAATAAAATGCAAATTGTACTAAAGAAGCTTGCATATTAGATAGTTCAGGCATTACTTTTTTAAATGCAGAAACCATAGGGTTCGTTAAATCATTGGCAATACCCCATAATGCAAATAAAGAAGTGATAATAATAAAAGGAAATAATAACTCTCGTTTTACAACTGGGGTATTTTTAGACTGACTCATATGTGGGTTGATTAATTTTAAAATCAAAAATAGAAATGACAAGGGTGCTTCAAGGCGATAAGCGTCTTAAATAATAACACAAATGTCTTTTAATCTTATTCTGTGAGTAGTGATCTATCCAAATGAACGTATCCGCCATCTACGGTTATAAATTGTCCTGTAGTATGTGATGATTTCTCTGAAATGGTAAACAAACATTGATCTGCGATTTCCGCAGGCATTGTCATCCTATTTTCTAAAGGAATTTTCTTTACAATAGCATTCAATTTCTCTTCGCCGTTTTCTAAGGTTTTTATCCAAGCATCATAGGCGGGAGTCCAGCTTTCTGCAATAACTATGGCATTAGACCGAATTCCGAATTTTATTAAATCTACAGCCCACTCACGAGTTAGACCAAAAACACCTCCTTTAGAAGCTGCATAGCCAGACGTTCCTCCTTGCCCCGTTAGCGCAACTTTAGAACCTATATTTAGAATATTTCCTTTTGTTTTTTTTAACATTGGAAGGCAGTATTTAGTCATGGCAAAATAACTTACCATATTTAGCTTTAAAGAGTACATAAAATCATCAATAGAAGCATCTAAACCAGCACCATCATTTACACCTACATTATTAATTAGCGCATCGATTTTACCGTATTTATTTTCTATTTTTTTAACTGCTGCTTCAATCTGAACGGCATCTGATAAATCTGTTTTCACAAACACCGCATCAATTCCTTTGTCTTGTAATTCTTTCTCGTAGCCAAACCCTCTATCATTACGACAAACAATAACCGGAATTGCTCCTTCTGCAGCTAAATGTTGAACAATGGTTTCTCCAATGCTACCTTTTATACCTGCAGCACCAGTGACTACAATGATCTTATCTTTTAACTTTAAATCCATCTGCTATATTTTATAAATTGTAAAACTTTATGGCATTCAAGCCCATAATTTTGGTCTGATCATCCTGTGGTAATTGCGCAATAAAATTGGTTACTATTTCTTTTACCCTTTGATAATTTCCTGCTACCAAACATACCGGCCAATCAGAGCCAAAAAGTAACTTATCCGCTCCAAAAGCATCTAACACCCATTGCATATAGGGTTGCAGTTGTTCTGGCTTCCATGTATTATAATCTGCTTCCGTAATCATCCCTGAGAGTTTACAAAACACATTAGGCTCTTTTCCGATAGCCTCCATAAGCACTGCCCAGCCTTCAAAAAAGCCATCTTTGATATACGGCTTTGCAATATGATCTATCACAAAATTGATTTTCGGAAACTTTTTCACAAACTCTAAAACAGCGCCTAATTGATGCGGAAATACAAGAATATCATACGTAAAATTATATGGCTCTAATTTTGAAATTCCGTTTAAAAAATCGGGTCTCAATAAAAAATTATGATCTGCCTCTCCTTGAACTACATGGCGAAAACCTTTAACGATAGGAAACTGATGGTAATGTTTTAACACCTCTTCAATATCATCGGCTCTAAAGTCTACCCAACCTACAATTCCTTTTATAAAATCGTTCTTAGAAGCCAAATCCATTAGAAAATCGGTTTCCATGGTACTTTGGTTTGCTTCAACTGCCACACAGCCCGCTATACCGTTTTCAAAATAGGTTTTCTTAAGACTTGCTGGCATAAAATCTTTTCTGATTACGGCCATGTCTTCGTCTATCCAACTATGTTTTTTTGGTTCGTATTTCCAAAAATGTTGATGTGAATCTATAATCATATTTACAACTTACAAAGTGCTTAAACACGCTTTAACTCCTTTTTTATCTATTGCCAATAAGGCTTCTGAAATATACTTTACCAAACCAGGATACTGGCTCAAATCTGTTCCCACAATAGCACTATTAGAAAGTGCATTCTGCACTAAATCATCTATAGTTTGTTCCTCTTTAGTAACTTTCCCCCATTCTTGACTAAAGAAGTCTAGAACCTTTACATCATCATTCACTGCTATTTTATCGCCCTTAAAATCTCCTTTATAAAAGCGTATCATACAGGCTAAAGAAAAGGCTATTCTTTTTGGAAAAACACCCTTCAGTTGCGTGTACTCTATAAACGCAGGTAGCAAACGCGCTTGAAATTTAGAAGTACTATTCAGCGAAATTGCAATAAGGAAATGTTTTAATGTTGGGTTCTTAAAACGATCTATAACGGCATTTATAAATGCATCTATTTCTGCTGTAGAAAAATTATTAAGTGTAGGTTTTATTTCGGTGGAAAGTACTTGCATCACATGATTACAAACCGCCGTATCATCCATGCTCTCTTTTACTGTACGTAAGCCTGCTAAGTAACCTACAGGCACCAAAGAAGTATGTGCTCCGTTTAAAATACGGACTTTCATTTCTCTATATGCTGATAAATCTTCTACAAACTGTACGTTTAAATTTGTTTGCGCAAAAGGGAGTTCTGCCTTTACCAAAGACGGTGCTTTGATAACCCAACTATGGTACTCTTCACCAGCTACCAGTAACTCATCTTTAAAACCTATTTGTTCTTCAATAGCTTCTTTACGATCTTCGGGAAAACCAGAAACAATTCTATCTACTAAAGTGCTACAGAAATAATTGTACTTTTCTATCCAAGCCGCAAACTCTTTTTCTAAATTCCAATGTTCTGCATATTGAAGAATCGTACTTTTTAATGCCTCTCCATTGTTTTCAATGAGTTCACAAGGTAATAAAATACAGCCTTTATCTACCGCACCATTAAAAAAATTAAATCGGTGGTACAGCCATAGTGTTAATTTTGCTGGGAACTCATGCGGAGGAAAATCAGTTTGCTTATCATGCTCCGAAAATTTGATTCCTGCCTCTGTTGTATTAGAAATAATAAACCGCATTTCTGGTTGCTCTGCTAATTGCAAGTATTTATCCCATTCTGTATAAGGTTGAATAACATCACTCACAGATTCTACTAGGGTTACTTCTGAAACTAATGTACCGTTACGAACTCCATCTAGCGCTGCATGGAATAATCCATCTTGAGCTCTTAGCGCCGTGTAATCACCACGTTCCGTGGGCTTAATCACCACAATACTCCCATTAAAATCCGTCGTTTTATTTAACACATCAAACATCCAATCACAAAAGGCTCTTAAAAAATTTCCGCCTCCAAATTGCAATATCCTAGCTGGATGAACAATTGGTTTATTTGCTGTAGATCTATCTAATATTTTCATTTTCACTGCCTTTTTTTCCACTATCATCGTGCGTTTACTTTTCTTTAAATTGAAAAATAATTTATAAAGAGACTCCTCTTTTCCAAGGAATAAAGTCGTTATTCCCATGTAGTACGGCTTTTGACGCAAGCTCACCGCTTGCTACTTTTATAATATGTTCTAATATTTTTTCACCCATAGTCGCTATGGTATCTTCTCCACTAATTACAGTACCTGCGTTGATATCAATAATATCATTCATACGTTCGTACAATTTTGTATTACTAGACATTTTTAAGACAGGCGCTACGGGGTTACCCGTTGGTGTCCCTAAACCTGTAGTAAATACTACAATATTGCATCCAGACCCTACTAAACCAGTAGTAGACTCCACATCATTGCCCGGAGTACACAGTAAATTTAATCCTGGTTTGGTCACCTGTTCCGTATAATCTAAAACCGCCACAACAGGAGAAGTTCCTCCTTTTTTAGCTGCTCCGGCAGATTTCATGGCATCGGTTATCAAGCCATCTTTTATATTTCCTGGCGATGGATTATTTTCAAAACCAGAACCAACCGCTACTGCAGCAGCCGAATAGGCACTCATTAAGTTATAGAACTTTTTCGCGTCTTTTTCTGTGGCACAACGGTTAATCATTTCTTGTTCTACCCCATTTAATTCTGGGAACTCTGCCAATACAGGACTACCGCCTAAGGCTACCAATAAATCTGAAGCATACCCTAAGGCTGGATTAGCAGATATTCCTGAAAAACCATCAGAACCACCACACTCTAATCCTAGCACCAACTTACTTAACGGCGCTGGTTTTCGTACGATCTCATTGGCTTCTATCAACCCTAAAAAAGTAACTTTTACGGCTTCTTCTATAAAATGTCTTTCACTTAAACTTCCTTGTTGCTCTAAATAATGTACGGGCTTATCACCATCTACATTCAACGTTTTTAACGCATTATGCAACATGGATATTTGTGCATTTTGGCATCCAAGACTTAAAATTGTAGCCCCGGCAACATTCGGATTCGCAATATATCCGGCTAATAGCTTGCAAAGCGTTTCAGAGTCTTGTCTAATGCCGCCACAACCACCGTCATGCTTTAAAAATTTTATCCCATCTACATTTGGAAACACTCTGTTCTTAGCCATTTCCTCATGAGTAGCTATGATTGGAGTCTTTAAAAGTTTCTCTCTAGATGCACCAGCCTTATAATTTCGGATTAAAGCATCGGTATCTACAGCAAAATCTTTTTTAGTTTGATATCCTAGTTTCTCAGAAAGTGCTGCCTCGAGAACATCTATATTTCTATTTTCACAAAAAGTTAATGGAATTACTAACCAGTAATTGGCGGTACCTACTTTAGCATCTTTTCTATGGTACCCATTAAAGGTGCTATTCTTAAATTTAGTAACATCTGGAGCTTTCCAAACGAACTGCTCTTTAGTATCACTAAATGATGCCGATGCATGTTTAACATTATCAACGGTAATAGCGGTGCCAGAAAGAATTTCTTTGGTTGCTTTACCAATTAAAACACCGTACATAAATAGCTTATCGCCTATGCTAAAATCATAAAGGGCAAATTTATGTTTCTGCTTAATAAGTTCTTTTAAAGTGACTTCTGTTCCTGCTACGGAAGCTACTAAGCCTTTTTCTAGGTTAGTAATCGCAACAATAATATTGTCTTTTGAGTCTATTTGAACATAGCTTTTTTGCATCTATTTAACTAAAATTTACAGTGGCTTTAATTACGCCTGTTTCTGGTTTTAACCAGCTATCAAAATTTTCAATCATTTCTGTAAAGGGAACCGAATGTGTTATAAATGATGCTGTTGGAAATTGGTCTAAAACATTGATAACATGTTCAAAATCTTCGGTTGTTGCATTTCTACTACACATTAGGGTCATTTCTTTTGCATGTATTGCGGGGTGTGTATAGGTAAGTTCTCCTTTAGATAAACCTACTAAAATAAACCGACCTCCGTGAGACATGTACGACGGACACATTTCTAAGGCTCCTTTATGACCTGAAGCATCAAAAACTGCCGTACATAAATCTCCATTTGTAATTTCGGTGATTTTTGATACAGGATCATTTGCAACATTTACCACATAATCTACGCCAATTTTATCTTTAGCATATTGTAAACGTTGTTCGTTCATATCTAGCGCAATTACTTTTGCTCCGGCAATCTGTGCTAATTTCATGATCCCAATTCCTATTGGTCCGCAACCAACTACGACCACTGTTTCTCCTGGAATTATTTGAGCTCTTCGTATTGCGTGCGCTCCAATAGCCAAAGGTTCTACGATAGCCATTTGATCATCTGATAAATTATTTGCTAGCAATAAGATATTGGTAGGAACTGTAATCATCTCTTGCATTCCTCCATCACTATGCACCCCTAACACACGTATATTTGTACAGCAATTTGTTTTACCGTTACGGCACGCTATACATTTTCCACAACTGATATAAGGCATTACTACCACCTTATCTCCTGCTTTGATTCCACGGTCATTTGCTCCAATCTCCACTACTTCTGAAGCCAACTCATGGCCTAAAATTCGCGGATATGTAAAAAAAGCTTGATTGCCTCCATAAGCATGTAAATCTGTACCACAAATTCCTACTTTTTTTATTTTAAGCAAGGCTTCATTCTCTTTTCTAACAGGTACTTCTTTTTCTTTTAAAAGAAATTCTCCTGGTTTTTCACAAACGATATATTTCATTAATTCGGAATTATGGGTGATTGAAATTACTCTAAAGCTTGTTAATTCCACGTTCAGATTTAACAAGTGTAAAGTTCGATAATATCCGATTTTCTGAAGATAGCAAATGATTTAAAAGCTAGAACATATGTATAGATTCTTAATCCTACACAGGGCCAATAAAATCTCAACACACTAATAAACAAGTGTTTAAAAATTAAGCCTATCAATGCACTTAAAAATTAACAGAAAGTCTTTATTTGTATTTTATTTTAAAGCAACTTTTAAGATATAATCATCGGCGGTTAAGAATAATTGAGACTCATCTGTAGCCAGAGCACAATTCGCAGTTAATAATCCCGTATGGATTCTAGCGATTACAACTCCATCAGGATTAAAAATCCAAACACCATCTGGGCCAGTAGCAAACAGATATCCTTCTTGATTTGTTTTCATCCCATCTGGCAATCCTTTATGTTTTTTATCACGATCTAGAGCAGTAACATCATAAAATATTTTTTTTTCAGTCACTATTCCCGGCTGCACAACAGTATAAGAATACCAAGCTGCCTTTTCAGGGTCAGAAGCCGCTACATAAAGTGTTTTCTGATCAGGTGATAGTGTAATTCCATTAGGAAACTTTATGTCTCTATCAAGTACTATTAGTTTTCCAGAAGCCAACAAACAATAAACACCCTGAAAATCTAACTCTTTTGTAACATCGTTTATTCCATTAGGCAACCCATAAGGAGGGTCTGTAAAATAAAGGTTCCCGTGGGCATCAAATACGCCGTCATTAGGACTATTTAATTTTTTGCCCTCAAACCTATCAATAATCATTTCATAACGCTCCTTAGGAACATCTATAGGTGCCTTCATTCTAGCAATTCGTCTTTCCCCCTGTTGCATCAAAATCAGTTCATCCTTATAATACATCAACGCATTAGAACCGGCTTCTTTTCCTGTATAATTCTTTACATCACTTCCTGACGGATGCAAATAAACATGCGTTTTTCCTTGAGCATCAATCTTAAAAACTTTACTATTTGGAATATCTGAAAACAAAAGATAATCTCCATTTTCTATATACAATGGCCCCTCCGTCCACGTAAAACCATCTGCCAGAATTTCTATACTACTGTGTTTATCTATAACCAAATTACCTTCCTCAGTTAAGATTTCTATAGAGAAATTAGCGGTTAACTCACTATTGTAACCAACTACAGATTCTTTTTTTATCTTACAACTAGAAATTATGATAAAGACAATGACAACACTTATACTTTTAGGAAACACTTGATTTATTTTAAGTTATATTTTCTGTTTTACCAATTTGTGAAAGAACCATCACTACGGTGTAGTCTAGGAATTTCTACCGGAACAAATTCTGATTGCGCCGCCAAATCTTCATTGAATTCTACACCTAAACCGGGCATATCTAGAACTTTATACCGAGACCCTTCTAATGTGTGCTGCAATGGATAGTATTCCGGAGCATTAGTACCCATGTATTGTGCTGGCGTATTCACCTCTTCTAACCAACTAAAATTAGAACATGCTGCCCCCAAATGAATGGATGCTGCCGTACAAATAGGCCCTAACGGGTTATGTGGCATTAGATCAATATAGTGAGACTCTGCCATTGCCGCCACTTTCATTGCTTCCGTTATTCCTCCGACATTGCAAATATCAAGGCGTACATATTGTGTAATATTCTTCTCTATAAAAGGTACAAATTGCCATTTGCTTGAAAATTCTTCACCTATAGTGAAAGGTACTGTTATGAGCTTACGGAGACTTTCATAAGCCTCTGGGCTCTCATCTCTAATAGGTTCTTCTATAAAATCTATTGTTCCCGCTGGCATCTTGCTGATAAATGAATACGTCTCTGCTGCATTTAAGCGTGTATGATAATCAATACCTAAAGTAATTTGAGAACCAATCTCTTTTCTTAAATCGATAAGCCAATCTGATAATAAGGCTATTGATTTTCTAGCTTCAAAAAGACCTTTATCTTCTTGTGATTCAAACTCTGCAGGTGCCAACCGAAGCATTGTCCACCCTTCTTGAACCAATAATAGTGAGTAATCAAATAACTCTTCTCTCGTGGTAAAACGTACGGATGCAAAACAGTCTACATAATCTCGTTGTTTTCCTCCTAATAATTCATAAACAGGAACCCCTAAAGCTTTACCTTTAATATCATATAAAGCAATATCTATTGCCGATATAGCAGCAGCCAATACACGACCACCTTCAAAATACTGACCTCTATACATCTCTTGCCAAAGTGCTCCAATTTGCCTTGCATCCTTACCAATTAAAAAAGGTTTAAAATGCTGAATAGCTCCCACAACAGCGAGTTCACGCCCTGATAATCCAGAAGCACCCCAGCCATATATACCTGAATCTGTCTCCACCTTTACTACCAATTGGCTCCCAGACCCGACATTTATGGGATAGGTTTTTATATCTTTTATTTTCATAACTATAAATTCTTAATTCTTTGGCCTAGGAACAATACGCTCTACCTTGCCTACTATAAAAGTGTAACTTATGAAACCTAGCAAAGCTATAGCTCCGATAAAAAACAAAGCAGGTTTAAAATCTCCATCCTTAACTAAGTATCCTATAATAACAGGCACAACAATACCTGCCAAACCACCTATAAAATTAAACGCACCACCCGTAAGACCTATAAGTTTTTTGGGTGCCATTAAGGAGATAAATACCCAGGCAATACTGGCCAAACCATTTCCAAAAAATGCAATGGATAAAAATAAGATCACTAGAAACGTATCATCCGTATAGTTTGCCCCTATAATTGCTGTAGAAAGCAACATACCACATATGATAGGCAGCTTACGCGCTATCTCAACGGTATAGCCTCTTTTTATTAAAAAATCTGAAGTAAACCCAGATAATAACACGCCAAAAAATGCTGCTAAAAAAGGAATAGATGCCAAAAACCCTGACTCAAGAAAATCTAGACCTCTATATTTTACCAAATACGTTGGAAACCAGGTTAAAAAAAATATGATAATAGTTCCTAAGCAGAATTGCCCAATATATAACCCCCATAGCTTCCGATAGGAAAACACTTCTCTTAAATCTGACCAACTAAACTTTTCTACTTTCTCCTTTTTGTCAGTGTCGGGCACTCCGTCTATCAACCCACCTCCTTCAGCGATATAGTCTATTTCTTCTTGATTCATGGTTGCATGCTCTTTAGGATCTCTATATAAAACATACCACAAAATAGCCCAAACCAAACCAACAGCTCCTGAAACATAAAATAATCCCCGCCAACCTAGATACGTCTGAATAGCCGTCAAAACTGGTGTTAAAAATGCAAGCCCCAAAAATTGACCTGAAGTATAAATTGCAATGGCAGACGCGCGCTCTTTTTCAGGAAACCAGCGGGTAACAATAACATTGTTCGTAGGATAAGAAGGTGCCTCAAAAACACCTATAGTAGCCCTTAACCCTAACAAGCTTACAAAAGAATTAGCCATTCCCTGAACCAAAGTAGCTATAGACCATAATGCCATAATCACCGAGTACAAAACTCTTGTCTTTATTTTATCTGCCATAAATCCTCCAGGAATTTGTAAAATAGCATAGGTCCATGCAAAAGCAGAAAAGATAAACCCCATTTGAACAGATGATAAATCTAAATCTTCACTTAATGCAAAAGCTGCTACAGAAATATTACTCCTATCTAAATAATTTATTACCACCGTTAAAAAAACCATAGCTAAAATGCCATATCTTTTATTCGTTTTCTTGGTGTTTTGCTCTTTTTGCATCTGTTCTTTAGTATTGCTACGCAGACCACTAAAACTTTAAAAAGTTATGAATTAGCTATCCGTAAAAATGATTTTTAATAAGTGGCAGTACAGAGGTAAGAAAAAAAATATCTAGTTTGTAGCAAACTATTTTTTAGGGACGCAACATATGTCCAAAAGACTACAACATATGGAACAAAGAAATAGAACCACCTTATTAATTATATTTTAAAACTCTAATAATCAGAAATTTAAGTTCGTAATTATAAATAGTTCGTGAACCCAAAAAATGATATAGATACATATATATCCGCAATTTGATATATTTGTTAGTATGAGCTACCCCCTTAATAATATAAACACAAAACAAAGTATTGTCTATTTAATATGGAGTCTTCTGGTATTCATATCTCCTGCTTGTTTTGCGCAAAATTCATTAAAATTTGAGCATTTAAATACCGAGAATGGATTATCACAAAGTGATGTAAATACCATTTTTCAAGATGACAATGGTTTTATGTGGTTTGGTACTCATGACGGATTAAATAGATACGACGGTTATAATTTTACCGTTTTTAAACCTAATCCAGAAAATTCTCATAGTATAAGTAGCAATTTAATTTGGAAGATAATTGATGATGACCAGGGTAATTTGTGGATTGGGACTACTGGAGGTGGCCTAAATTATTTTGATAAAAAAACAGAAAAGTTCAAGAGTTTTAAGCACGATTCTAAAAATGAATTTAGCATTATAAGTGATTATATCACCTTACTTTTTAAAGACAGTACCAACAGATTATGGGTAGGTACATCAAAAGGCATTGATATGGCCGATTTATCTAAGTCTACTGATTCGTTAAAATTTGAGCATTTTAACTTATATCAAAATAGTAAAACCCCAACAAGAAACAGTAATAACGTTAGTACTTTTTATGAAGATAGTATGCACCAAGTATGGATTGGTGGTATTAACGGACTTTCAAAATTATCCAGAGATAGCAATGGAGATATATACTTTCAAGAAGTTAACAAGCAAATAAATTTACCCAACATTCAAGTAAGGTCTATCGTTGAAGATAGTTACGGTCATTTAATACTAGCGACAAATAATGGCCTATATCGCTACGCACCTAATGAAAAAGAAAATCAACTTCAATTTATATACAAGGGTACATTCAATACCGTTTCTATAAATAATTTTCATATTTGGGCAGGTTCAGACGACGGTCTATTAGAATTCTCCAATCTAGCAGAAGATAAAATACCTAAGTTAGTTGGCTTATATAAGTATGACCCAGAAAATCCTACCAATAGTTTAAGCAAGAACGCTGTAAAATCTCTTCACATAGACCACACCGGTATTGTCTGGGTAGGCGTTAATGGTGGCGGCATCAATAAATTTGATCCTCAAAGAAAGCAGTTTTCACATATTAAAAAAAATCTTGAGCTAGGCAGTTTAAGCAACGATAAAATTAGAGCAATACATGAAGATAGTAATGACAACCTATGGATTGGAACAGAAGGTGGCGGACTAAATTTACTAGGTAAAACCAATGCCACGAGTAATTTTAATGAATTTCAGCATTTTACAAAAATTAATAAAGTATTTGCTATTGAAGAGATAAAGCTCAAGAGTTCTACCAAATTATTTGTGGGTGGCGAAAATGCACCCGGATTATTTGAAATACAATTAAATACGCATAAAAAAATCACGGATAAAGACCTCAAAGAAATCCCAGAAGTTCCTAGTAGTGTCTTTTCGATTTTACAAGACAAAGACCGGAATGTTTGGTTAGGATCATACAATGGAGGCATACAACGTTGGTTAATCAACGCAGATGGAGATAGTTTTACAAAAGATGACTTAAAACATAACCCAACTATTGAGACTAGCATTCCCAACAATATTATTAGAGATATCTATCAAGACAATAAGGGTAACATTTGGTTTGCAACAGGTAATGGCTTAGCTAAATTACCTGTTGATCAAATTACCTCTAAGAATCCAAAATTTGTTATTTATAAGAATGTTCCTAATGATGCGCGTACTATAAGTCATAATTATATTCTGACCGTTTTTGAAAGCAAATCTGGAGTTATCTGGGCCGGAACATTTGGTGGGGGATTAAACAAATTAATTCCCGCAACTAAAGATACGCCAGAACACTTTAAAACCTATGCTGAAAAAGATGGGCTACCCAACAATGTTATCAAAGGTATACTAGAAGATGACCATGGGAACCTTTGGCTATCTACCAATAAAGGCCTATCAAAATTTGATATTCAACGAGAGAGTATTCAAAATTATGACGTAAATGATGGGTTACAAAGCAATGAATTTAGTGAATTAGCAGCTTTTAAAACTAAAGATGGGTTAATGCTTTTTGGAGGTATTAATGGCTTTACTGCGTTCTATCCAGAGGAGATTATTAGCAATAAAGTTATGGCTGAAACTGTTTTAACAAACTTTTCCATCTTTAATAAACCCGTTGCTATAGGTGCAAAAATTAATGGTCGCATTATATTAGATCAAGCTATAAATTCTATTGATGATATTGAATTGAAATACAGTGAGAATAGTTTTTCTTTCGAATTTGCAGCCTTACATTATGCGGCGTCTAATAAAAACAAATATGCTTATAAACTAGATGGTTTTGATAAAGATTGGATTTATACTACTGCAGATAACAGGTTTGCTACCTACACCAACCTTGAACCAGGTTCCTACATTTTACGCGTAAAAGCGTCAAATAATGATAATATTTGGGATGAAACCCCAGTAGAACTAGAAATAAATGTTACACCTCCTTGGTGGCGTACTACTTTTGCTAAAATTATTTATGTCCTAATGGCCATTGGACTACTACATGCCTTTAGACGATTTACAATTATTAGATCTGCAGAGAAGCATCAGCTAGAATTGGAGCATTTAGAAAATGACAAAAATGAAGAAATTCACCGTTTAAAATTGGAGTTTTTCACCAATATCTCCCATGAGTTTAGAACTCCATTGACGCTTATTAAAGGTCCTTTAGATTACTTAATCAAAAAAGGATCAGAAATGAGCCCCAAAGAAGCAAGAGATCAATATGGTTTAATGCGTAAAAATACAAACTACCTCTTACGCCTTGTAGATCAGTTATTGGACTTCAGAAAAATGGATCATGGAAAAATGAACCTTAATCTAAGTAAGAGTGATATTGTTGGATTTTTAAAGGAAGTGGGTGAACCTTTTCAGTTTTTAAGCAGAAAAAAAGAAATTAATTTTCAAATAGAAACTTCCAAGGATGCTATTGTTTCTTGGTTTGATCCTGATGCGGTTGAAAAAATTATCAATAATTTATTATCAAACGCCTTTAAGTTCACCCCTGAAAATGGAACCATCCTATTAAACATTTTTGACGGTACAGATTTTAGAAAACCAGATGATATCGCAGTAGATATAGATCAAGACAAATACATTGTTATACAAGTAAAAGACTCTGGACCCGGAATTCCTGCGCATAGATTACAACATATTTTTGAGCGTTTCTACACAGAGATTGGATTAACCACTCATGTAAATACGAAGGGGACAGGTATTGGACTATCTTTTACTAAAAACTTAGTAGAGCTACATCAAGGAATTATAAAAGTAAAAAGTGATTCTGAAAATGGCTCTACCTTCTTTGTATGGCTTCCTAAAGAAAAAGAAACCTTTGAAGCTAGTAAAGAAATAAACTTTCATGAAGTTTTTGAGCCCAATACCTTCATAAGTAAAGTTGATGCTGATTCCCACGCTATTAGCTTTATGGATGATATTATAGACCAAAACATGACAAGATCTAGGTCCAAGCTACCATTACTATTAATTGTAGACGATAATCCAGACATTAGGTCTTTTATTAAGAGAGGTCTAGGAGAAAGCTATTATATCTATGAGGCAGAGAATGGTGAAAAGGGCTTAGAATTGGCAAACAAATTTATGCCCAATATCATAATCACAGATCTTATGATGCCTGTCATGGACGGAATAGAACTTTGCAATAAACTTAAAAGTGCCAAAGAAACGAGTCATATTCCTGTTGTTATGTTAACAGCAAAGACATCACAAGAAAAGGAAATTGAAGGACTAAAAACAGGCGCAGATGCCTATATTAGAAAACCTTTTGATCTAGAGTTATTGGAACTAAAACTTTCCAATATTTTAAAAGATCGTGAAGAGTTGCGTAAAAAATTCAACAGAGAGATTACATTACAACCAAATGAAGTAACCGTAACCTCATCTGATGAGAGCTTTTTACAAAATGCCATTGAGATTGTAGAAAAGCATATGATGAATTCAGAATTTAGTGTTGAAATGCTAGTCAAAGAAATGAGTATGAGTAGAAGTAACTTATATTTAAAAATAAAAGAATTAACCGGACTCTCTTCTAGTGAATTTATACGAAATATCAGATTAAAAAGAGCCGTACAACTTTTTGAAAAAAGCGATCTATCTGTAAAAGAAATTATGTACATGACTGGTTTTAATACCGCATCATACTTTTCTAAATGTTTTAAAAAACAATTTGGTGTCATCCCAAGCAAGTACATTAGACTTACCAACAATGAGGAAGGTACTACTGAAGAATCGTAAACTTAAAACATTTGTTTTATTATAAAAACCATCTGTGATTCTTAACTAAGAATAGAAATCTCAATTTTGCTTTATAGTGATTTTTAGTACATAAGTAATTTATTGAGTTAATTATTTAATGCTCACTTTAACCGGTGGGCATTATTTTTTAAGAATGCCTGCACATGAAAACAAAAGTTTACTTATTTGTAGCTACAAGCTTTTTTCTTGCTTGCAATAGCAAACCAAAACAATACCCAGCACCTAAGAAACCGAACATCGTTTTCATTTTCACAGACGATCAAACCTATTCTTCCATACATGCTTTAGGGAACTCAGAAATCATTACTCCCAACATGGATGCCATGGTTCACGAAGGCACCACCTTTACAAATGCATATAATATGGGTTCATGGAGTGGCGCCGTTTGCGCTGCCTCAAGAGCTATGCTAATTTCCGGAAGATCCGTATGGAGAGCTAATAATTTTAGGCAACATTGGATTAAAAACGATTCTATTGATAAAACTTGGGGTAACTTACTTCAAAATAATGGCTACGAGACTTACATGACGGGGAAATGGCATGTAGATGCTCCGGCGCATAAGGTTTTTGAACACACCACGCATATTAGACCAGGCATGCCAAAGGATGCTTGGGACCATGCTACTATGGTTGCTAAATTTGATTCGCTTTCGAAAATTCCGAATGCTAAATCGCAAGATATTATGCCTAATGGCTATAACCGCCCGCTTTCATTGAATGATACCACATGGAAGCCAACAGATACTTCTAAAGGCGGATTCTGGCAAGGTGGGCAGCATTGGAGTGAAGTGTTAAAAGACGATGCCATTGGATTTATAAATACGGCTAAATCTAGTGAAAAGCCTTTTTTCATGTACCTAGCTTTTAATGCTCCGCATGACCCTAGACAAGCGCCGCAGGAATACCAAGACCTTTATGCTGTAGAGAATATGAGCGTTCCTGAAAGTTATATGCCTGAATATACTTACAGATATGCTATTGCCAATGGTGATAATTTAAGAGATGAAGCACTGGCGCCATTTCCAAGAACAGCATTGGCTGTAAAAACCCATAAAAAAGAATATTATGCAAGCATCTCTCATGTAGATGCTCAAATTGGCAAAATCATTGAGGCACTAAAAAACTCTGGCAAGATGGACAATACCTACATCATCTTTACGGCAGATCATGGCTTAGCAATGGGCAGACACGGCTTATTAGGAAAGCAGAGTTTATTTGATCACAGCATTAGACCCCCAATGATTATTTTAGGTCCTGATATCCCTAAAAACAAAAAAACAAATGTAGATGTGTACTTGCAAGATGCCATGGCTACCTCATTAGATCTTGCGGGTATAGACAAACCAAAATACATTGAATACAACAGCTTCTTAAACATTGCAAAAGGAAAAGAATCCAAAAGCAGCTATGATGCTATTTATGGAGCATATTTAGATGTACAACGAATGATTCGTAAAGATGGCTATAAATTAATGGTCTTTCCGAAAATTAAAAAAATACTCCTTTTTAACTTAAACAATGACCCTGAAGAGATAAATGATATTTCAAAACTTCCAGAGGAACAAAAAAGAATAAAAACATTGTTTCTAGACTTACAGAAACTACAAAAAGAAATGGACGATCCTCTTGATATCAGTGACTGTATTGTCGCCATACACTAAAACAACTCTGCTAAAACCAAACAAAACGCATGAAAGCTTTAAAACTTACCCCATTGATCATTTTGTTCATATCTATTTTTATATCTTCCTGCCAAGAGAAGGCAATAGAAGTTATAGCCGATCAAGAATTTAATAAAGATTGGCTATTTTTAAAAGATACCGTACCAAATGGTGAAGCCATAAATTTAGATGATAGTACCTGGCGAAAACTAGACGTACCTCATGACTGGGCTATAGAAGGTCCTTTTAATAATAAAAATAATGCCCGAAATGGCGGGTTACCTATAGATGGTATTGCATGGTACAGAAAACACTTTACCCTTGAAGCTAAAAATAAAAATAAGCAAGTAGCCATTGAATTTGATGGGGTCATGGATAATTCCAAAATATATGTAAATGGAAATTTTGTGGGTGAACGTCACTATGGGTATAGTGGTTTTGAGTTTGACATCACTCCATATATAAAATTTGGTGAAGACAATATTATTGCTGTACAGCTTGCTCCTGAAGTTTTATCAGAAAGATGGTATCCTGGAGCCGGTATTTATCGAAACGTACGCTTAAAATTAAATGAGAAAGTACATATCCCACAATGGGGAACATTTATTTCTACTCCAGAAGTTACTTCAGAAAAAGCAACCGTAACGATTAAAACAACGTTGAAAAATGCTACCGATAAACCTCAAGAGATCTTTCTAGAAACTACGATTGTTGATGCTTCCAATAAAACTATAGGCATATCAACCGAAACCATTGAAGTAGCAAATGATTCTGAAAAGCAATTAACACAAAACATGACGGTTGTAAACCCAAGCCTTTGGGATATTGGCAAGCCTAATTTATATAAAGCCATAAGCCGCGTAAAAATAAAAGATCAAATTGTGGATGAATTTGAAACGGAATTTGGAATTAGAACTATCGAATTTAAAAAAGAAGGTTTCTTTTTAAATAGAAAAGCGGTGGAACTTAATGGCGTTTGTATGCATCACGATTTAGGCCCTTTAGGAGCTGCTGTAAATTACAGAGCAACAGAGCGCCAGATGCAAATTATGCAAGAGATGGGAGCCAATGCATTACGTACCAGTCACAATCCTCCATCACCAGAAATGCTACAAGTATGTGATAGATTAGGTATTGTGGTTATCGACGAAGCTTTTGATGAGTGGAAAGAACCAAAAGTTCCTAATGGTTATAGCAAATATTTTGACCAATGGGCAGAAAAAGATTTGCGTGATATGATTAAGAGAGATTGCAACCACCCTTCAGTAATTATGTGGAGTATAGGTAATGAAATCTTAGAACAAGGTAAAAAAGACGGTTGGAAAATTGCCAAAATGCTGAATGATATTTGTCATGATGAGGATGATTCTAGACCCACAACTGCTGGTTTTAATTATTACCCAGCTTCTTTCGTAAATCAATTAGCCGCTCAGATAGATGTTGTTGGAGTTAATTACAAACCAGCATATTATGGAGAAATCAGGGAACAGAATCCGGATATGATTTTTTATGGATCAGAAACATCGTCACAAACATCTACAAGAGGTTTTTATGAAGTTCCTCAAGATTTCCATGTCAATAAAGAAACCAACCAAGTTTCTAGTTATGATGTAACTGTTGGTCCGCCTTGGGCCTATGCGCCAGATATTGAGTTTGAAGCTCAAGAAAAAAACCCACATTCTTTAGGAGAGTTTATATGGACAGGCTTTGACTATTTAGGAGAACCTACGCCTTATGGTGGTAGAGACAATTCTACGAATGGTTATTGGAATGATGATTGGCCCTCTCATGCCTCTTACTTTGCTCCTGTTGATTTAGTTGGTTTTCCTAAAGACCGTTTTTATTTATACCAAAGTCAATGGACAACCGAACCTATGGTTCATGTTCTACCACATTGGAATTGGGAAGGCAGAGAAGGGCAAACCATACCTGTTTATGCCTATACCAATGCAGATGAAGTGGAGTTATTCGTAAACGGAATATCTTTTGGAAAAAAAGTAAAAGGTAAAGATCTAACAGACGTTTTTACAGAATATAATGGCTTTAAGAAAGGCATTTACAAATCTAAATACAGACTATCTTGGCAGGTGCCATACCAACCTGGGAGCTTAAAAGTGGTGGCATACACCAATGGAAATCAAGTAGCTTCTAAAGAACTAAAAACGGCGGGAAAACCTGCTAAAATTTCATTAGTAGCCGATAGAAATACAATTAAGGCAGATGGTAAAGACCTATCGTTTATCACGGTACGTATTGAAGACGAAGAGGGTAATTTATGCCCTAAATCGGATAATTTGATTAAGTTTAAAGTGGAAGGATCTGGTAATTTAGCAGCGGTTGGAAATGGTAATTCTGCGTCACTAGAATCTTTTCAGGAAAACTACATCAAATCATTTTTCGGTAAAAGTTTAGCCATTATAAAAGGTACTGAAAACAAAGGGGAGATTACTATTACGGCAACCGGAGAACATTTAACTACAGCAACATTAACCATTAAAACAGAGTAAAATGATATCCTACAAAAAAATTATATTGCTATGTGCTGTACTCAGTTTTTTCCTGAAGACCAATGGGCAAGAACAACCTAATATTATAGTGATTCTCACAGATGATCAAGGATGGGCAGATGTTGGTTTTAACGGAGCGACAGATATACCTACACCAAATTTAGACAGACTAGCTTCTGAAGGTGTTATTTTTTCTAACGGATATGTATCACATCCTTATTGTAGTCCTTCGCGAGCAGGGTTATTAACGGGCCGTTACCAAGCACGTTTTGGCCATGATTGTAATATGCCTTATGATGGAAAAAATGATGCTACTGTAGGCACACCTCTATCAGAAAAAATGATTTCCGAAGCATTGAAAGAGCAAGGATATAGGACCAGTGCAATTGGAAAATGGCATTTGGGAGACCATCCAGATTTATATCCACCAGCACAAGGTTTTGATCACTGGTTTGGTTTTCCTGGAGGCGGTATGAATTATTGGGGCGAATCTAAAAATGAAATTCAGACAATCTATAGAAATAGAAAGGTGGTACCCGAAGAGGAGTTAACCTATCTGACTGATGACTTCACAACTGAAGCCATTAGTTTTATCACCAAAAAAGATAAGAAACCTTTTTTCATGTACCTTGCCTATAATGCGCCCCATGCCCCAGATCAAGCAACAAAAGAATACCTTGAAAAAACCAAACATATAGAATATGCTGGTAGAAGTATATATGCTGCTATGGTTAATGCTGTAGATGCTAATGTTGGTAAAATAGATTCTACATTAATTGCTAACGGTTTGAAAGAAAACACCATTCTGGTATTTTTAAGTGATAATGGAGGGAGAATAGAACATGCCGATAATAAACCTTATAGAGGCCATAAAGGCATGCTATTTGAAGGCGGAATTAAAGTGCCATTCTTTATCACTTGGCCACAAAAGATTAAAGAAAAATACACCTATAATAAACCAATATCTTCTTTAGATTTATTCCCTACATTTTTAAATGCAGCCGGTGGTAAAGCAAAAAAAGAAAGCCAGTTAGACGGAGTAAACTTACTTCCTTTCATTCTACAGAAAACACAAGAAACTCCGCATGAAACCTTGTTCTGGAGATCATCAGGAAACTTTGAATATGCCGTTAGAAAAGGCAATTACAAGCTCTATAAGAGTGCTTACAAGAACAAAACCTTACTTTTTGATCTTGAAAAAGATCATTTGGAACGTTATGATATTTCAAATAAAAACCCTGAAATTATAGCCGCCTTAGAAAAATCCTACAAAAAATGGGATGCCAAAAACATAGCTCCAGGCTGGTTAGATCCACATGCAGAAAATGTCCTTAAAGAAGACAAAAAATGGCAAGGAGACAGAAACAAATCACTAAACAAAAAAATAAAATAACAGACCAATGACATCACATTCAATCTCTAAAAACATTTTTTTTAAACTTGGTTTATTGCTTTTAATCGTCTGTACCTTTAGCTGCAAACAAGAGAATAAAAAAAAGGAAACAGCTACTACCGAAGTAAAAGAGGCTTCTTCAAAACCTAATATTGTGGTAATTTACTTAGATGACTTAGGTTATGGTGATATCAGTGCTAATGGCGCAACAGAAATTAGCACTCCTAATATAGATAAACTTGCACATGGCGGAGTGCGTTTCACCAATGGCTATGCTACCTCGGCAACCTGTACTCCTAGCCGATACGGTATTTTAACAGGAGTGTATCCTTGGAGAAACAAAGATGCTCAAATATTACCTGGTACGGCCCCATTAATTATAAGTACAGAACAAACTACCGTTCCCAAAATGTTAAAACAACAAGGCTATACTACCGGTATTGTAGGTAAATGGCATCTTGGCCTAGGAACAGGTCACGTGAATTGGAATGAGCGGGTATCTCCTGGTCCTAATGAAGTTGGTTTTGACTATTCTTACATCATGGCAGCAACACAAGATCGAGTTCCTACCGTATACATTAAAGATGGTCATGTAGATGGTTTAGATCCTAATGATCCTATCGAAGTAGATTATGCGCAGAATTATGAAGGGCAACCTACAGGAAAAGATAATCCCGAGTTATTAAAAATGAAGTGGCATCATGGTCATAATAATAGTATTGTAAATGGTATCCCCAGAATTGGATTTATGAAAGGTGGTGAAACCGCTAAATGGAAAGATGTTGATATGGCCGATCACTTTCTAGAAAAAGCAAAAGACTATGTCAAGAATCATAAAAAAGAACCTTTCTTTTTATACTATGCCTTACAACAACCACATGTGCCGCGTACTCCTCACCCACGCTTTGTAGGCGCATCTGGTATGGGACCACGTGGCGATGTAATTCTTGAAGCTGACTGGGTTATCGGAGAATTTATAAAAACATTAGAAGACGAAAAAATATTGGAAAACACTTTAATTGTTTTTACAAGTGATAATGGCCCTGTTTTAAATGATGGTTATTTTGATGATGCTGTAGAAAAATTAGGCAACCATACTCCTGCTGGCGGTTTAAGAGGAGGAAAATATAGCTTGTTTGATGCAGGAACGCATGTACCCTTTATTACGTATTGGAAAGGCACCATTACACCAAGTGTTTCTGACGCTCTTGTTTGCCAAGTAGATTTATTGAACTCTTTAGCGAAACTTGCGGGCAGTGACATCACAACAGGCGATAGTGAAGAGCTAATGGATGTACTATTAGGAAAATCTAAAATAGGAAGAACAAACCTAGTACTAGAAGCCGGTCAAAAAACAGCCCTAAGAAGTGGCGACTGGATATTAATTCCGCCTTATACAGGCAATCCAATAAACACCCAAGTAAATATAGAATTAGGGATAGCAGATACATACCAACTCTACAATCTCAAAACAGATAGCAAGCAGGAAACTAATTTAGCCGCTACGCATGCAGAAAAACTTAAAGAGATGATTGCGACCTATGAAGAATTAAGAGGAGAAACAACTATAGAAATAAAAGAATTAGAACTAAAATAAGTTATGCTAATTTAAATAAGAGAAGAAGACTTTGGAATGTATTTCAAAGTCTTCTTTGTTTTTACACTAGATTCTGAATTTTCCAAGCCAAAACAAACTAAAATATTCAAGATTACGAGGTATCTAACCACAATAAACCATATGTGGTAAGTTTACAAACATCTCTACTGACCTACCTTTTTAAGAATAAATAATTTTATTACCACAAAACTCACATACCTTAAAATGAAACTAAACTATTTATTTTTCTGCTTATTGCTTAGCGGCATGGCCTTTGCTCAAAAAACAACATTACCTCAAGGGTTTGAAGCGGGTGATCGAACAAAAACAAACTTAAACATCGGATGGAAATTTCATTTAGGAGACCTGAAGGAGGCTCCTGTTGCCGTAGCTTTTGATGATAGCGCTTGGAAAGAGGTTTCCGTTCCTAATACCACACAATTAGTCTCTTATGAAATGGATAGTATTAAAGAAACGTGGGTACAAGAAAAATTCTTACGGGATATTAGCTGGTATCGGAAAAAGATAAAAATTGATGCAAAACCATCTAGCAAAATTTATTTAGAATTTGAGGCGGTTCATAATGCTACAGAACTATGGATTAATGGAAAAAAAGTAGGGAAGTATGCGGTGAATGGATATGTACCATTCCATTTTGATATAACCGATTTTGTTACCTTAGGGAAAGAAAATACTATAGCGATAAAAGCAGATAATAGCTATAACCAAACCATTGCTCCTGATCCGCATAGAACAGATTATGTGAAATTTGGAGGATTGTATAGAGATGTGTATTTAGTCACTACAAACCCATTACAGGTAACCTTTAATTGGGAAGACTATGATGCTGGTGTTCATATTACCACGCCTACGGTAAATAAACATAATGGTACCGTAACCATTAAAACCACGGTAAAAAATGATCATGCGACAGATAAGAAAACAAAAATTATCACAAATATTATTACGAAAGAAGGTTTGGTCCTTAAAAAAATAGTATCTGAAACCACTCTAAAAGCATATACTACTCACACATTTAGACAATCGGTTACTGTTGAAGATGATTACCATTTATGGTCTCCAGACAGTCCTTATTTATATCGCGTAAATTCCGTCATCTATGATAATGAAACACCAGTAGATTTTGTTGAAAACACTTTTGGTTTCAGAAAGTTTGCCTTAGAAAAAGGAAAAGGATTTGTATTAAACGGAGAACCCTTATTTCTAGTTGGAGCAAACCGTCATCAAAGTTATCCTAATATTGGTGATGCCGTTCCAAACTCGTTTCATTACAACGAAGCTTTACAATACAAAAAAGCCGGTATGAATATCATAAGGCTTTCTCATTACACACAAGATGATGCTTTTATAAAAGCTTGTGATGAATTAGGAATCTTTATTTATGAAGAGCCATCTACCTGGATAGAATGGGGCGGCGATACTTGGTTTGAAAATTTAGAAAAAGCAACAAGAACTATGATTCGTAACCATAGAAATCACCCTTCTATAATTGTTTGGGGAGCTGGTATTAATCATAGAGGTCCTGTGCCTAGAATGCAAACCGTGGCAAAAGAAGAAGATCCTTTTAGGTTAACCGCCTCTGCCTCTGCCCCATGGGACGGACCAAAAAATGAAGGCATTACAGATGTACATGCTACTATGGATTATAGAAGAACAGAATTTCCAGAGAGTGCTTTTACCATGGTAATGGAACATGGCAGTTCTCCAAATTCAGAAGTAAATCAATTTCATATATCAAGATACAAAGGCAATAAAAATAATTTTGCCGCAATTACATGGTTGGGTGCAGATTACAACCATTTACAGCCCGATATCGTAGATGACCAATGGTCACGAGATTTTATGACCACGTACGGTGTTCTATCACCTTACAGAGTACCAAAACCTGTGTATTATTGGTATCAATCAGAACTGGTGGCAAAGCCTATTGTTCACATTGCTGATGAAACGGCTTCTAAAGATGGAAAAGTTCGTGTGTTTAGCAATTGTCAAGAAGTTGCCTTATACCACAACGGTAATTTCGTGGCGAGACAAGTACCGGATAATGACATAACCAAAATCAATCTAAATCATCCGTCTTTTACTTTCAAGTACCATTGGAAGGAAGGGACTTTAAAAGCCGTTTGTTATACCAATGGAGAAAAAGTAACGGAATTTACACGACAGAAAGAAGGTAAACCACACCATCTAAAAGTGACGTACAACATTACTGATCAACCTTTCTATGCAGGTGGATCAGATGTAAGATTGGTCTACGCTTCTATTTTAGATGAAAATGGAGAAGTTGTAACCAGTTCAGAAAACGAAGTTAAGTTTTCGATTTCTGGAGCTGGAGAATTAATAGACAATGGTAAAATTTATGCAAATCCTGCACCAGCATATAATGGTGTTGCAGCTATCTATGTGAAAGGAACCAACAACTCTGGCACTATTACGGTTACGGCAAAAGCAACAGGTATAAAGTCTGGTAAAGCAACAATTAGTACCGCGAAATTTAATACCGATGAAATTGCCAGTACTGCAAAACCGATATACGATTTTCCCATTACCAGGGTAGATATTGGTGGAGAAAAACAATTGGTACAATTTGAATGGGAAGAATGGACAGGAATTACCAATAATGATTTAAACTATACCATTAAAGAAACAAATACCCAAGTAGAAATAAGCGCCAACGAAAAAATAAATTGGTTAGGGAATGGGACAAGTATGCTCGGGGATTTAAGTTTTGTAGGTACAGACGGCCTATTTGTTGAGAAAGGAGAAATTCATTTTAAATTAAGCAATTTAAAAGCCGGCTCATATGTTCTAGAAACATTTCATCATGCTAGAAAATTGGATATTAAATCAACCAATGAAATAGAAGTTACTGTAAATGATGCAGTTGGTAGTTTCACGAGAATATCAGACGATCATATTGTAAATTACTACGATAATAATAGTAGCGGTGAGCGTGAACCGATTACAATTAAATCAACCTTGGTGTCAGATGGTTCCAATCCTGTTATTTTAAAATTTAAAAATAAAATCGAAAAAGGAAGCCTTTGGCTAAATGGTTTCGTTTTAAAACAAATAAAATAAATCAACTAAACTTTAAAAATGAGGTGTTCTAAAGTAAAATCAACTCTCTTTGTAATTTTAAGCTTTATTTTTATGACAGGTTGTTCCAATAAAAAACAGCTCAAAAAAGATAAAGAAGAAAAATTAAAACCCAATGTAATTATTGTAATTACCGATGATCAAGGATATGGAGATCTAGGTGTTCATGGCAACAACATCATCAAAACTCCCAACATAGATTCTTTTTATACAGAGAGCTCACATTTAACTAATTTCCATGTAGGACCTACATGCGCACCTACACGTGCAGGGTTAATGACGGGTAGATACGCCAATAGTACAGGGGTTTGGCATACTGTTGGTGGATGGTCTCTATTGCGTGAAAATGAAAAAACGTTGGCCAATATGTTTGCCGAGGCTGGTTATAAAACGGGCGGGTTTGGAAAATGGCATTTAGGAGATAACTATCCGTTTAGACCAGAAGATCGTGGTTTCCAAGAAACGGTAATGCATGGCGGTGGTGGCGTACAACAAACTCCTGATTATTGGAATAACACCTACTTTAATGACACCTATTTTCATAATGGAAAACCAGAAAAATACGAAGGGTATTGTACCGATGTGTTTTTTGACGAAGCTATTAAATTTATTGAAACAAATAAGGATACACCATTTTTCTGTTATCTAGCGCCCAACGCTCCACACGGTCCTTACAATGTACCTACAGAATATTATGGCTTGTATAAAGATTTAGATGAGGCTGTTTTGGCAGATACACAAAAGCGTTTTTATGGGATGATTACCAATATTGATGATAATTTTGGAACACTACGAACCAAATTAAAAGAACTCAATATTGCTGATAATACCATCTTAATTTTTATGACTGATAATGGTACCGCAGCAGGATATTACAATAAAAAAGGAAAGGTTACCGGTTATAATGCGGGCATGCGTGGTCATAAAGGAAGTGAATATGAGGGCGGTCATAGAGTTCCTTTCTTTATTCACTGGAAAGACGGCAAAATTAATACGCCGAAAGATATTAATACGCTTACAGCTCAAATTGATATACTACCTACTCTTGCAGATCTCTGTGGTATCTCATTACCTAAAGATCATTTAGTACTGGACGGCCAGAGTATTGCCCCACTATTAAAAGGAAAAGATACCCTAAACAATAGAATGCTAATTACGGATTCTCAACGGGTACAAAATCCTAGAAAATGGAAGAATTCTGCCGTAATGCAAGCTAATTGGCGCTTAATTAATGGAAAAGAACTGTATGATGTTTCCGAAGATATAGGTCAGGTTACCAATATTGCTGCTGATAACCCCGAGAAGGTTAATGAAATGAAAGCGTTTTATGAGCAATGGTGGACTCAAGTTTCGAAAGATTTTAATGAAGAAATTTACTTTAAAATAGGGTCAGAAAATGAAAATCCTATTACGCTTACCGCTCATGACACTCATGGTAAAGAAACAATGCAACCTTGGAATCAAATTCAAATAAGAGAAGGTAAGATGGGTAGTGGGTATTGGAGTGTTGATATTCTGGAAGAAGGCACGTACGAAGTAGCACTTAGAAGATACCCGATAGAAGCTGACCTAAGCATCAATACCACCACACCAAAAATAACAACCACAGAAATGCCTGGATTAGAAAAAAACATCCCTGAAGGAAAAAATATGCAGTATACCAAAGCTGTTATAGAATTTGAACATCAATTAAAATTAGAAACTGAAGTTCGAAAAGATGCTAGCTCAGCAGATTTCGTGGTAAACTTAAAAGCGGGTAAAACTAAATTTTTTGGAAATTTTGTTGACACTCAAAATCGATCAAATATTGCCTATTACGTTTACATAAAAAAAATATAAACCATGAAATATATATTTGTAATTCTTTTTCTCGTTGTTACACTACTAAAAGCACAAGAACGTCCCAATATTGTTTTTATTCTAACGGATGATCAATCCTATGATTTGTTAGGGTGCACAGGCAATGCTGTAGTTCAAACCCCTAATATTGATAAAATAGCTCAAGAAGGTATTTTATTTACCAATGCCCATGTCACGAGTGCCATTTGTACACCTAGTAGAATATCTATCTTATTAAGCCAATACGAACGCAAACACGGCGTAAATTTTAATTCTGGCACAAGTGTTTCCGATACTGCATGGGAAAATTCATATCCTGTGATACTACGGAATAACGGCTATTATACGGGCTGGGTAGGTAAAAACCATGCTCCCATTGGCAAAGGAGGATACGATAGCGGACTCATGGAACAAAGTTTTGATTATTGGTATGCAGGCCACGGACATTTAGGGTTTTACCCGAAAGACAACCATCGTATTTTTAACGATGCTATAGCCTTCACGCAGCCCGAAATTATCAATGAGGGGGTAGATGAGTTCTTAGATCCTAATGCTAGAAAATTAAAAGGAGCACTACATTTTTTAGAAAACAGACCTGCAGACAAGCCTTTTATACTATCTATTAATTTTAATTTACCACATGGTGCGGGTACCCGTTCTATGAAATTAAAAGAAGATGACGATGCTATTTATAAAACCATGTATCGAGACTTAGAGTTGCCCCTACCTGAAAATTATATCGCAAAAAAAGATATTAGAAGTCCTAAACTTCCTGCAGATTTACTCAAAGCAGAAGATCGACAAGAAGGGTATAATTATGTTGATACACCAGAAGGATTAAAAGAACGCTACATACGAGAATTAGAGGCAATGACAGGTATTGACCGACTGGTGGGAAATCTAAGAAAAAAACTGAAAGATCTAAAACTAGATAAAAATACGATTATTGTTTTCACCTCTGATCACGGCTTATTTGGGGGGCAACAAGGTTTAGGAGGTAAAGCTCTTTGTTATGAACAAACTACCCATGTGCCTATTATTGTATTTAACCCTAAAGCACCTAAAAAGCAAAAAGGCTTGAAGAGTGATGCCTTAGTGCAAACCATAGATATTGCGCCTACTATGCTCGCTATGGCTGGAGTTACTCCTCCAAGCACTTTTCAAGGTAAAAATATCTCATCGTTAATCACAGGTTCTACAACAGAAGTACGAGATTACGTCTACACAGAAAATCTCTGGTCTACGCATTTTGGAAATCCTAGATGTGAGGCGATACAAAATAAAGAATGGAAATATATTCGGTATTACAAAAACAACAACTTCTCTGCCTCAAAAGAAATTAAGTATGCGAAAGAAATAGGTATTCCAATCAATGAAATGCTATATAGCATGCACGATCCCCAGGTTGCCATTTACCGAGATTATATTGAAGCGCCTTTACATGGGGAAAAACCTGTATATGAAGAATTATATAATTTAAAAAACGACCCCAATGAGCTTTCTAATTTAGCAAACAATCCACAACAATCAGAGGTGCTCGCTAACTTAAAAAAACAATGGAAAGTAGAAATTACAAATGCTAGAGGCACTGGAAAGGCTGAGGTTTACAGGTATACAAATGACCTTTACCCAGATGGCAAACATTAAAATACCTGAACTTAATGTATAATGCCAGTTGTTGATGTCATTAAATCATAACATAACAATCAGCCTCTAAACCATGACGTATGGTTATACAATAGAAGTATACAAAGCCTAGCTCATATTATAATTTTAAGATGTTATGCTTTTTGCATAGCAATTATTCTAGTGAGAATAAAACTAGTAATTCTCTCGGTAAATTGACTAATCAAACAAACTATTTCAAAATGAAAAAAATATATGTTGCCTTATTCTTTTGCGTTGTTTTCAACATCCCTTTAGCGGCACAAATAGATGCTCCCACAGGTAAAAAATGGATAAAAATCGACCAGCTTTCAGATGATTTTGAAGGAGAAAAATTGAACACCAAAAAATGGGAAGCTGATCCTGAGGGTCATCCTGATTTTGGATGGATAGGACGCCCTCCTGCTCTTTTCAAAGAAAATGCTATTACACTCAATGATGGTTTTATGGAAATTGAGGTGGGTAAATTAGAAAAAACCTTCACTAGTTTAAAATACAATACACCATCTATATACAACTATTACGGTGGTATTGTTAGAGCTCTTCAGCCCATATCTTACGGCCATTATTTCGAATCTAGATTTAAAATGAGCAAAACTGAAATGGGAGGTGGTTTTTGGTTAATGTCTAGAAACACTTGTGGAAAAAAACATGAAATAGACATAACAGAATCTGTAGGAAGTGTATCACCTTTAGCCCAAGAGTGGGGCAAAGTTTGGGATAAAATCATGCACTCTAATACTATATTCCGAAAAACTGATTGTAATGAAGCCACTAGAAGTCAAAATATGATGCTTCCAGAAGTTAATAATTCAGAAAAATTTTACACGTATGGGTGTTGGTGGAAAAGTCCAACTGAACTCTTGTTTTACCTTGATGGAAAACATGTATACACCATAAAGCCACCTGTAGCCTTTGATCAGCAACTGTTCATTCACTTCTCTATTGAAAGTTATGATTGGAATCCAATACCTGAAAATGGCGGTAAGGTTCTAAGTGCTAGCAAAGAGGATAGAACTGCATTTATTGATTATATAAGAACCTACAAATTAGTAACCAAAAAAGACTAATTCAAAATAAGGTCTCAACACTATTTTATAAACTATGAAAAAATACACATCAGTAATACTCCTAATTTGTTCCCTGCACTTTTTAGCGGCACAACATAGCAGCGTAGACATTTTAAGAGATTGGAAGTTTAGTAATTATGATCACGGAGCTGCCTTTCAAGAAAATTTTAATGATGCCGATTGGGAGCATGTCACTGTACCTCATGATTGGGCGGTTAAAGAAGATTTCAACTTCACTCATGACATTCAATTAACCATGGTAATTCAGGATGGTGAAACAACTCCAAAGTACAGAACCGGACGTACAGGAGCTTTGCCTTATGTTGGTATTGGCTGGTATCGAACAAATTATACGGTTTCTGCTACAGAATTAGAAGAAAATATAGAACTACTCTTCGATGGTGCTATGAGTAATGCTAAAGTTTACGTAAACGGTGCTTATGTTGGAGCAAGACCCTTTGGTTACATTTCTTTTCATTTTGATATTACCAAATTCTTAAAAGCAGGAGAGAACACTATCGCTGTACGACTAGAGAACTTTAATAGTCAATCACGCTGGTATCCTGGAGCTGGTTTATATAGAAAAGTCTCTGTAAAAAAGAGAAATAAAACCCATGTTAAAACTTGGGGAACTTTTGTTTCTACTCCTCAAATTACAAATAAGAAAGCCTTAGTTCATTTAGATTTAGAAGTCGTAGGTGAAGGAAAGTGTACGATACTTAGCGAGATAATAGCGCCTGATGGAAAAAAAATAGCTCAAAATTCAAAAGATATTTCTTTAAGTGGAGAAGCAAAACTATCTGAAAATTTTAAAATTCTAAAACCTCAGCTTTGGGATATTAAAACACCTCAACTTTATACTTTAAAAACTTCCATTTTAAAAAATGGAACGGTCGTAGATACCTACACGACCACCTTTGGAGTTAGAAGTATTCGATTTGAACTGGATGGGTTTTATTTGAACGATGAAAAAATACGGTTTAAAGGCGTAAACATGCACCATGATTTTGGCCCTGTAGGTGCTGCTTTTCATAAAGAACTATTTATCCGACAAATGAAAAAAATGAAGGAGATGGGCGTTAATGCAATTCGGTTTTCTCATAATCCACCCGCGCCAGAAGCGCTCGATATTTGCGACGAAATGGGCATTTTAGCTATTGATGAAGCCTTTGATGAATGGCAATTAGGAAAAGTTTTAAACGGGTATTCTAAACATTTTGATTTGTGGGCTAAGGAAGACCTTAGTGATATGATTTTAAGAGACAGAAACCACCCTAGTATTATTATGTGGAGTATTGGAAATGAAATTATGGAACAGTATCAACATGATCCTAACAAAATTACTTCCTACCTAAATACTATTGTAAAATCTTTAGATACTACTCGAGCAACCACCGCAGGCTTTAATTCAGCTAACAATGCCTTAGAAAGTGGAATGGCTTCCACCGTAGATGTGGCAGGGTTTAACTATAAACCAGGAATTTACCATAAAATAAGAGAACACTATCCAACTATAAAATTCTACGCTAGTGAAACAGGAGGCTCTTTGAGCACCCGAAATTCTTATAAATTCCCTGTTGTTTTTGATACGTTGCAAAATAAAAGAGGAACATCTGTACATACAGAGCTATATGCAGACGGGCAACCAGGAAATTATGAGAACACGAACGTTCCATGGGGTTACGCCCCATATAAAGAGTTTGCATCACAAGAGTATAATGATTTTGTTTATGGCGAATTTGTATGGACGGGCTATGATTATTTAGGAGAACCTTCTCCATACCATACGGCAAAATCAAGAAGTTCTTATTTTGCCCCTGTGGATATGGTAGGGTTGGAAAAGGATAAATTTTACTTGTACAAAAGCGAATGGAACGAAGATACAGAGGTGTTACATTTCTTTCCGCATTGGTCTTTACCGGAAATGAAAGGTAAAAAAATCCCTGTGGTATGTTATACGACATATGATAAAGCAGAATTGTTTGTAAACGGTAAGAGCTATGGTATAAAAACCAAAAATAAACCAGCAATACCAGAATTTCTAGCAACAGACATAAAAAAAGAAGCCTCCGGAGGTACAACTATGGCTCAGCTAGAAGCGTATGCTTTAGTTTGGGAACAGGTAATTTATGAACCGGGGGAAGCCAAAATTATTGCGTATGACAAGAAAGGTAAAAAAGTAGCAGAAACCAGGCGTGTTACTGCTGGGAAACCTCATCATATCAGCGTAAAAAATGAAACGCAAATAATTCAAGAGGGCGAAGTAGCTGTATACGTTGTTTCCGTAGTGGATAAAGATGGAAATTTATATCCGCATTATAATAAAAACATGAAGATTGAAGTCAGCGGAGCTGCTCAATTTTTAGCTTCGGGAAATGGAGATCCTACTAATGTACAAAACCTATCAAAACCTACTAGAGCCTTTTTCAACGGTCAAGCCGTGATCTATGTTCAATCTATTGCTAAAGGAACCATCGTATTAAAAACGAATTCTGAAGATTTTGAAGGTACAAACACTACGGTAATTGTAAAGTAAATAGGGCTTCTTAGCTTACATAATACGGATAATAATAAACTCCGCTTAGATTAGGATGCTAAGCGGAGTTTATTTCATTGAAATATGAGGCCTTAAAATTTAACTACCAGAGAGCCATCACTCAGATTTATATTAAGCCTTTACTCTTTTCTTGCAATTACGTTTAATGGTTCTGGGGTTTCTGTTCTATTGATTGATGCATCATGCTCGGTCTCATGCAGATTAAATCTAGGAAGTACTTTATTTAATTCATCCCTTTCTTTTCTATGTGCTTCAGAAACTTCATTCCAATCCTTTATTTTCTTAAAACTGATTAAATCATCGGGATTCTCACCAACGTCCCACCAATCATTTTTGCCATCTTTTAAAACAAAATCACCTCGAATAATCTGCATGTCTTTATGATAGCCATAGATCCACTCCCGATGTTTTGGTGTATCCGTAGTTAAAAAAGGCAGTAAACTCTCTCCATTAACCTCATAACTATCTGGTATTTTTACGGATGCAATTTCTGCTATCGTTGGTAACATATCAGACATATTTACTAATATATCTTGCAAGCCTTTTTTGGTCATGTTCATTCCTGGAGCGTAAATAATCAAAGGTACATGGGTTCCTTTTTGAGAAACGGGACTCCCCTTTCCATAGCCGCTAGTACCATTATCTGCACAAAAAATAAAGATAGTATTATTAGCTACCCCCATTTCCTTTAATTTGTTCATGTAACGCCAAACCTGATAATCTAAATAATTAACATGATGGTGAATACCACTTTCAGTAATGGTACCGTGGGTATCATAAACTCCCTTATCACCCGTTACGTTTGGCTGTATTCTTGTATACGCTTTTCCATCCCAACTAATCTTTGGTGTGCCGGGCCATTTATTTTTACTATTGGGATTTAAAAAATCCATTGCATCATGACCTAAATGACTGGTATGGTAAATAAAAAAAGGTTTTTTCTCCTTTTGTTTGCGCTCCATAAAATCGAAAATAAAATCTAATTCCACATCCGGTCCAAATGTATTTAACCCAAAAGTGTCTTTTGCCGCTTTATTATTGGGCCACCATTCTAAAGACTCAGAAGCCTTGGGGTGATTTAATAATTGCACATGGGGTTTCCAATACCAACCAGATTGCACATAAGACGTCACTTCTACATCAGTATCTGCATTAACTATTTTTTTGACACCGTTGACTTTTCTAGTTTCCAGTCTAAAATCTGTAGTTGCTATAGGCGTATTATAAGATCCTTCACCAGGGGTAAAACAACCCTCATCAAAATTAAAACCTTCAATTTTCATTTGTGTTTTCCCTGCCCAGTAGGTCGCATACCCCCCTTTATTAGCAATATCTTCTAGTGTATAGGCAGCGCTATCGTACAGGTTCCAGCTTCCTTTTTGATCAGGTGCTTTTCCTTTATCCCTATTATGCCACCACTTGTGCTGGTGTGCATACCTGCCCGTCATCATCATAGCTCTACTCGGAGAACATATGGTAGCAGCCCAAGCTGTTTTTACATAGATTCCTTCTTCTGCCAAATGATTTAAAACAGGAGTTTGGGCTCGGTATTGCATATCTGAAGTATCGCCCCCTTTAGGTACGCTCCATACTGAGGAGCCATAAATAGGTAATTCTCTAGCACTAATATCATCGGCATAGAGTAAAATAATATTAGGCTTCTCTTGAGCAATACTCTGTTGTACAATCAATAAAAAAAATCCAAAAATGGCACTTCTAATAATTTCTAGTTTCATAGGTTCAAAAATGATGATGCGTTAATCTATTCCAAAGTTTATCAGGCCTTACTCGTTCAACCAAGGTTCTTTACTTTCATTTAAATAGGTAATGAACCAACCACTACCCCAGCCTGCTGCCCAAAGCACATTTTCATTATAGGGATCTGGTTTTACATCTACCATTTTATCGGGTTGCCCTAGACCCTTATTTATTTTATTCCAATTTTTACCTGCATCCGTCGAAAGATAAATCCCCGGATTCTTAAAATTATCTGCCATAGATATTGGTTGACTTGCGACACTTATCACTAATAACTCTGGTTTAACAGGTGATGATTCTACCTGCCACACAAAAGGAGCTTTAAACAGCTGCTGCCATTTCTTTCCTTTATTTTTACTTCGCCATACACCGCCTTCTTCATAACTACCCGTACGGCGCCCCGTAGCGATGTAGAAATATCCATTATGGCGGTCAATAAAAATAGAATTGACGGCTTTTATTTCTGAAGGGAGTGTCATTTTCTTCCAAGTACTGCCTTTATCGGTAGTGCTGTAGAGTCCGCCATTAGCATCGTTCACAGCAGCATATAGCTTATTCGGATTTTGTGGATCCATTGTTATTCTGCGCACACTAGCATTTTTATGAAAACCTGTATTATTTAATTCCCAAGTATATCCTCCATCAAAAGAACGATAAAATCCATAGCCTCCTTTGGTTAATTTAGGTGCTTTACTACCTACTTCTGAAATAGGACTTTTAACCGTACAGAAATACATGTTCTCAGGATTTTCAGGATCTATAATTAACGAGTATTGGGTAGCTAGACCTTCCCAAGAGTTATTCGCGGCATCAAAAATAGTAGCTATATTTTCCCATGTCTTGCCAGCATCTTTACTTCTTCGAAATTTACCTCTGTGTTCTTGGCGCCACGCTAAAGAATATATTGTATTTGGATCTTTAGGGTGTACTGCAACGGTAGCGGTGGAATGTTGCCCATGATTGCCACCATAATCCTGTACTTGACCATCTAGCTGCGTAACTGCTACTGCTTGTTTGTCTGGCCAATCTTCTAAATCTGTAGTTTGCCATAAACCATGTTCACCGCTTGCCAATAATCGTCTTTCATTAATTCCGGTTTCCAATAACATAAATCTACCAGGCAAATTACTACCTCCACGGCCTATCCATTTATTACTTCCTACAGAAGTTTCGTAATCATCTATCTGCTGCCATGTTTTACCATGATCTGATGATTTAAGGGTCTGTTGGTCTATACCGATAAATACTTCTCCTAAGGAATTAATATTCATCATACGATTCCCTGAACGTTCCACTTCATGGTCCATATAGGTTTGCAAATGCGCAAATTCAACATTGGCACCTATAGGATTGTTTCTCCCTTGCCAATAGGCTTTATCTTTTTCACTAAGCCAATAAGATCCCTGTCTAGCGCAAGCAAACCAAGACGCACCTCCATTTTCTGTTTTCCAAACATCGCCAGCTCCAAAACTAAAATCATGCTTTTTATTGAAGGACACATAAATTTCGTCAGAATTTATGGGGTTCACCACCAAACGATTGAATACCGGCAGGATCTCTGATGGTAAGTTAGTATATGTCTCTTTGGCTTCATTTTTAGAAAGATTAAACCAAAAACCAATAGTTTTATAATACCGATCTATCTCCGCCGAAAAATTAATTTTAGTTAAATCGATAGTTAGGTTACTGGTAATATTCTCCCAAGATTTTCCGTAATCTGTACTTTTATAGACCCCTCCTTTTGAACTTACTGTATTTCCATTTGAACTATACATTGTTTGCTCAACTAAATATAATATAAACGCCCCTGTTTTTTCATCGTAATAAGAAGTAAGGTCTCTTGGTAAATTACTAGGTAAGCCTTCGTGGCTCGCATGCCAATCTACACCGCCATTAGTACTGGTATAGAACCCGTAATTTGTGGCTATAAAAATGGTCCTTGGATTTGTTGGGTGATAGATAATTCTGCCCACATCTAAGTCTTTTGAAATATTTAAAGCTATTTTAGACCAGGTTTTTCCGGCATCAACTGTTTTTAAAATATAGCCATAACTAGCGCGGTCATTAAGAGTTCCGTGAGGATTAGCTGAACTTCTATGATTATCTTTAATATTCCAAAAATCACCAGCACCAATTAACCATTCGTTATCATTTTTAGGGTGAATAACTATTTTGGTATGCGCATTACTAGGATGTTTGCCTTCTATTCTTGGAATCTGATAAATTGAATGCCAATTTCTTCCTCGATCCTTAGACGTATATACCACTCCACGACGTTCTATAGCTACGCCAAAATCAGGGTTTTGCTTAGAAAAAACAATATCCAACACGCGTTCCATATCAAAACCACTCCCGTCAGAATCTTTTAAGGTATGCCAAGACTTTGCTCCGTCCCAGGTGCCATAACTTACGTGCATATCTGGTCCCATAAACATGGTTTTAGGATCTGAAGGATGTGTCCAAAACTCTTCATTGTAACCAGACATTCCTGGTCCAAAATTTTTCCAAACTATGGTTGAATCCGATATAACCTTTTCTGTTTTTATCTGTTCAAAAAAAGATTTATTAGTAGCAGATTTGCTCTGTTGTGAGTTTGTAAAATTACTCACTAAAAGTGCCATAGTGATGCAAGAAAATGTGGCAAATTTTTTCATTTACTTTGAGACTATTTAATAGCTCAAAACTACTTAAGTTATAACCTATAGTTCTACTCATATGTTTTTTCCAATAGAACGTATGCTTTATTTCGCCTCGATTTCTTTTTTCAGCAAGCCATAGAAGAATCGCTCTCCCTAATTTAAAACAAGATATAAGGAGATTCTGGCATAATTATTCATCTTTTTTAATGTTTCTGCCTTCGGGGTGTTGATTTATAGAACCCATACCTTGTGCAAAATAAACTTCGGGCTTATGCCAAACGCCGGTGTTTTTAAAAGCCGGGTCATCATAATCTAAACTCAAATCGCAATCAAATCGTCCTAAAATTGTATATCCTTTTCCTGGACTACCCGCGTTTACAAAATGAGATAAGCCCCAAGTAAAACCTCTGCCATCTTTAGTATCCGTAAATGCGTCTGGAGCAAAAGGTGCTGCCGCTGTGGGAGTTAAGGAAACACTCGATGCCATTTTAAAATTTACGCCATCCTCAGCATATTGTATGGTTTCACGCTCGTTACCATCCTTAATAGCCAAGGTAGCTACACCACCTTTATAGGGCCAGTATGTGGTCTCATGACCTGATTGCATCACTGGATTTAAAGAATGCTTTTTATAAGGCCCTAAAGGATCTTCTGCTATTGCCAAACCATGCCCTACAGCATAGTTACTTCTATTATCGGGCCATTTGTTATATGCTGCTTTGTAATACACATAAATTTTTCCGTCATGTACCAGAGGCTGTGGATCATGCGTAGCTTTATGGTCCCATTCTCCTTCTTTACCAAACGGAATTACTTTATCTCCGCCATGGGTCCAAGGGCCATTGGGCGAATAAGCATAGGAAATAGATACAGGACACAAATCTCCCCTTAACCCACTCGGTTCATCAAAAGCTTGGTAGTACAGGTAATACTTGTTTTTCCATACTAATATATCGGGCGTAGCCACAGAACGCCATCCTGATTTTGGTTTTTCTGGACGTGAAATTGCCACCCCTTGTTCTTCCCATTTAATTCCGTCTTTACTGGTAGCATACCAAATATCACATAAATCCCAATCGGTAGAAGGAATTTCATCCGTAGCCTCCGCAGCTCTATTCCATCCAATAGGAGGCACTACCGTATGCCTTTTAGTATACCAAACATAATATTTACCGTCAACTAAAATAGGCCTAGAAGGGTCTCTTCTCGAGATAGTTCCATCTCCATTATTATAGTCAAAACCATTTAAACGCGTATACTTAAATTGAGAGAAAAGTTCATTGTCTTGTACTCGTGGTGCGGGATAATCAAACATTCTTTCTGAAGAAGCACTAAGCGGAATATTTGGTTTTTCTGTTGGCATTTTAAAAGGAAAAATTTTTGAAGATTCAATTTCAATACTCTCTTTTGCCGCTGTCTCTTTTTGCTCACACGAAATGGCGGACACCACCATATAAAGCATTGCAAATTTTTTAAAATTATATAGAATCTTCATAGTATAAATTTTGTTATTTCAAACTTTTCTTTTTGATAGGATGGTAATGAAACCAATCTACCTCAAATGTGGAATTTGTAATCTGATCTTCTCTAATAGGTGTTTTGCCATATGAAAAAAACAAACTTCCTACATACCAATATAATGGTTTAACTGCTTTTCTAGGAACCGTTCTTAAAGTTGGAGGAATTGTATTATCTGTAAACGTAACTTTATTTCCTATTCTTACCCAAGTGTCTTTATCTAGTTTCCACATTTGCATATAATCTGGGTGATACTCCATTGCTAAGGTCTGCCAATGGGCACTATTTGCCACGGAACATTTAATTGTACAAGGATATACTGACATTGTTCATCTAACAGGAACTGTAAATCTAACACTTACCAAAAATAGGTTGAGAGGTTTTGAAGATGCTTTCAGAAAGCATAAAATGCCTGTAGGAAAAATAATTTCATGTGGATTTACTATGGAAGATGGTGAAAGAATTGCTCAAGAAATGATTGATAAGAATCAAATTCCTAGAGCCATTTTTGCTGCAAATGATTCTTGTGCTATTGGAGCCATGACCATCTTTAAAAAAAATGGAGTAACAATTCCTAATGATATTGCCATAGTTGGCTTTACAGAGTCTTCTTTAGCAAAACACACCCATCCCTCCTTAACTTCGGTTGAGCAACCCACAAACGACATAGGTCAAACTACTGCTAAATTACTTCTTGATCAGATTAATAATAAAGGCTTATTTGTTCCCCAGACAATCATATTAAACGGAAGATTAAACATTAGAGAATCATCTGTAAAAATTAAATAACGGTTACTACAAAAGCAGATTTTTTTAATTTCGCTCCCTTAAAGGGAATTCTCCTCCTATTTACTATACAAATAAATCATTTATGGTAGTATAATAGCTATCTCTTACCCTTCTCCTATAGATCTATTTCTACTTTTATTTTTCATAAAACGGTTATTCTTTATTTAGATTTTTGAACACTAAACTATATGTTCCAATAGCCTTAATACACTGAAAAATGAAATTAAGACGCTTAATATTCTTCCTAAGTTTTGGGTATACCTTAACTAGCTTTGCCCAATTAAATATTTTATTCATAGAATCTGATGATCAAAGTAATCAAACAGTTGGTGCCTATGGAAATAAGGCTATAAGTACCCCAAATATTGATGCCCTAGCAAAAGAAGGCACTTCATTTTCGGCTGCCTACAATATGGGTTGTTGGTCTCCCGCCGTGTGCATACCAAGTAGAACCATGCTTATTTATGGAAAATACTTATGGAAATCTCAAGAAATAAATAAACAAAATGCCCCAAAATCTTTACCAGAGAAATTACAAGACCATGGGTATTATACCTATATGACAGGGAAATGGCACGCCATGGGAAAAAATGTAAAAGATATTTTTAATGAAACGGGAAGCATACAACCTGGACAATTGAAAACCTATAATTCGGAAGGAGGCCATATTACAGATATTACGGCTAACGAGGCTATTGACTTCCTCAAAGGGTATAAAAACGACAAGCCCTTTTTTGCCTACGTAGCTTTTAATGCTCCCCATGTTCCCAGACAAACGGAGCAAAAATATTATGACATGTATCCTGCGGATGAAGTCTTGCTACCACCAAGTGTTATGGATAGCACTCCACTAAATACAAACGTAAAATATCAGTATACTAATAATCCGCTACGATCTAAAACCATGCAACAACGCGTGCAGCAAAACAATGCTATGGTTACTCATATGGATGATCGTATAGGAGCTATTATTAATACTTTAAAAGAACAAAAGCTCTATGACCGTACATTGATTGTCTTTACTTCTGATCACGGAATTAATTTTGGTGAAAATGGTGTAGCGGGTAAGGTTTGCCTCTATGAGCCAAGTGTTACCGCTCCTCTAATTATAAAAGCTCCAAGTATTACTCCAAACAGTAAAATTTCATCTCGCGTTTATCTGCAAGATGTGGTTCCTACCCTATTTGATTTGTTAGACCTTGAAGTAAACGAGCCAACAGATTTTGAAAGTTTAGTACCGCTCTTAACCCAAACAGGAAAAGCCAGAACCTCTATTTATTTAGCCATGTTTGATGATCAACGAGGAATCATTTCTGAAGACAACAAACTAATAGTTTACCCTAAAACAGGAATCTTAGAATTGTATGATTTAAAAAAAGACCCTTGGGAAACAAAAAATCTTATTACTAAAAAGAAATCAAAATCTACTATCATTAGTCTTTTGAGCCAATTGAAAGAGTGGCAATTACAAACCGAAGATGAAACAGATTTAGCCAAAATCTATTCAAAATATGAACAATAACATGAAACAGTTTCTGCTTTTACTACTTCTTGGTTTTACTCTTATTTCAAATGCTAGTGACTATAATGTATTGAACTATGGTGCAAAAGCAGACGGAATTACTAAAGACACCAAAGCGGTGCAGGCTGCTATTGATGCTTGTACTAAAAACGGAGGGGGAAACGTGATTATCCCTGCCGGTAAAACCGTTGTCATAGGCACCATTTACCTAAAAAACTTTGTAACCCTTTATATAGAAAATGGAGCTGTCTTATTAGGTAGTCCGGACATAGAAGATTATACCACAGACACGCATAAAAATACGTATAAGAACGAGCCGCATATGGATCGTTGCTTGATTTATGCGCGAGATGCACAATCCTTTGCGATTAAAGGTTTAGGAACTATAGACGCCAATGGACATCCAAAAAACTTTACAAAGGCAAAAGGCGGAAGACCAATGATGATGCGCTTTCTTAATTGCTCCAATATTCAATTAAAAGAAGTAACCCTTTTAAATCCTGCCGCTTGGACCTCAGCATGGTTGTATTGCGATCAAATTGTGGTAGATGGTATAAAAATTATCAGCCGGGTTAACAATAATGGAGACGGACTAGATTTTGACGGTTGTACCAATGTACGTGTTGCCAATTCTTCTTTTGACACGAGTGACGATTCAATTTGTTTACAAACCTCAAGACCCGATAAACCCTGTAAAGATATTGTAATTACCAATTGTGTTTTTACCAGTAAATGGGCTGCTATGCGTATTGGCTTGGCATCTAGAGGAAATTTTGAATCGATAACCGTTAGCAATTGCACCTTTCATGATATTCAAGATTCGGGTTTAAAAATACAAATGAATGAAGGTGGCGAAATGAAAAACATGATTTTCTCCAATATTGTAATGAAGAATGTACCCAGACCATTTTTTTTGACCTTTTGCCAACAACGAGCAGGAGTAGATGCTCCAGAAACTATGTTCTCGATGAAGGCCATGCATAGCTTTTCATTCAACCATATGATTATTGACAACAGAGAACTGGATAAAAATTCGGTCATTTTTTTAACAGGAATGCCTGATAATTATATCACAGACATTCAATTGAACAACATACAAATGACAGTAGCAGGTGGTGGAACACAAGTAGATTCCGATAAAAAAGATATTAAAGAATTTACGTTAGAAACGCTTGATGGTTGGTGGCCAGAATTTAGCAAAGTAGGTACATTACCCGCTTCTGGCGTTTATGCCAGACATATTGACGGTTTATACATCAACAATTTTCAACTTACTACCATTTCTGATGATAAACGCAAACCAATAGTTTTAGATGATGTTCTAAACTTTGATCTGAAATCTATTTTTTTAAATAGGAAAAAAATAATATCAAAAGAATTAAAACCGCATTAGAAATGAACTTTAAATCGATTGTTCTCATAGTTATATTATTTATTTCTAGTTGTCTGAAAGCTCAGGATACACCCAACATTGTTTGGATTGTTTCTGAGGACAACTCCAAACATTACATGAAGCTTTTTGATGCACATGGGGTGAGCACCCCTAATATTGAAAAGCTAGCCCAAAAGGGAATCCAATTTAACCGCGCTTTTTCAAATGCCGCGGTCTGCAGTGCTGCAAGATCTAGTATTATTACAGGTGTATTTGGTCCAAAACTAGCAACACATTATCATAGATCAGAACAAAAAGTAACACTCCCAGAAAATATAAAAATGTTTCCCGAATATCTGCGAGATGCCGGGTATTATACGAGCAATAATGCAAAGGAAGATTATAATATTATTAAAAATGATGTGGTTTGGGACGATTCTTCCAATAAGGCAAGTTGGAGAAACAGAAAAAAAGGACAGCCCTTTTTTCATGTGTTTAACATAGGCACCACCCATGAAGGAAGTTTACATTTCTCTCAGAAAGAAATGGAGACATCAAAAACGGAGACTGCCCTAGAATCTGTATTTGTACAACCCAATCATCCACAAACAAAAACCTTTTCATATACAAATGCATTTTATCTAGATAGGATTAGTAAAATGGATGCTGAAGTAGGCGAAGTAATCCGGGAATTAGAACGTGACAACCTATTAGAAAGCACTATCATCTTTTACTATGGAGATCATGGCGGAGTTTTACCCAATAGTAAAGGCTATTTAAAAGAAACTGGTTTACATGTTCCTTTAGTAGTCTCCGTTCCTAAAAAATACCAAAACCTATCCCCTTTTTCAAATGGCACGGCAACAAATACCTTCGTTAGCTTCATAGATTTTAGTGCTACGGTATTAAACTTAGCCGGTATTACAATACCCGAAACTATAGACGGAACACCTTTTTTAGGTACGAACATCTCAAAAAATACCTTGCTAAATAATGAAACGTATGGTTATGCAGATCGGTTTGATGAAAAGTATGACATGGTCAGAAGCTTGCGAAAAGGAAACTTAAAATATATAAGAAATTTTCAACCTTTTATGGTAGATGGGCTTATGAATAACTATAGGTACAAGCAATTGGCGTATAAAGAATGGAAAGCACTTTTCGATGCTGAAAAACTTAACGACATACAATCACAATTTTTCAAACCTAAGGTTGCCGAAGAATTATATGATGTTGAAAATGACCCTTATGAAACCATTAATCTTGCGAACAATCCTGCATTTCAAAAAAGCTTAAAACAGCTTAGAAAAAACCTAAGTGGTTGGATGAGATCAATGCCAGACCTTTCATTTTATCCAGAGCACCTCATCATTGAAAAAGCTTTTTCTACCCCCATAACTTTCGGGACAGCCCACAAAAAAGAAATATCTAGTTATTTAAAAATTGCCAATTTACAGCTTATTCCGTTTGAAAAGGCAAAACTAAAATTAGCTAAGTATTTAGATTCTTCTGATGACCTAGAACGCTATTGGGCATTGATTACGTGTTCTAGCTTTAGCACACAAGCAGCTGTATTTTCTAATCAAATTCAGCAAATAATGAGGTCTGACTCTTTGTTGATCAATAGAATGCGCGCTGCAGAATTTTTTGGTATTACCGGAATATTGGATAGTTCTAACTATTTAACAGAGATGTTATATGACTCTACCAATGAAAAAGAGGCGCTTTTAATACTCAACACTATCGCTTTACAACAAAACTATTATCAGAAATACCAATTTAATATAGACATCAAAAAATTAGACAAGGCTGTTTTCAACAACAAACTAATTCAAGAAAGGCTCAAATATCTTAATCACGAATTACAGTATTAAAACGATAAAACCAATCCTTATGAAATCAATTCTAAATAAACTAAAGATTACCCTACTTACTAGTTGCCTATTTGCTGCCGGTTCCGTCATCGCACAAAAATCTCCACACTTTAATGATGGTGAAGATCCAAAACCAACTACTCAAAAATGGAAACTGGTTAAAAATATGTCCGATGAATTTGAAGGCAAAAAGGTAGATGAAAAAAAATGGCAAATTTCAGGTCAAGGTTGGATCGGTAGAGCGCCAGGCTTATTTCAAGCAGAAAATATTAAAGTTGAAGATGGCGGTTTAAAGATTACTACAAAACTACTAGCGAAACCAGTAATAAAACAAGGCAAAGAATATACCCACGGGGGTGGTTATGTAGGTTCTAGAAACGGAATGACATACGGATATTACGAGTGCGAAATGAAAGCTAATAAAACCTTCATGTCTTCTACTTTTTGGATGATAAACGAATCTAGCGAGCTTGAAGGTTGTGATAAAAGAACAGTAGAATTAGACATACAAGAAAGCGTTGGTCAAATTACCAATGATGCCGAATGGATGAAGAATTTTGACCAATCTATGAATTCCAACACACACAGCAGAAATATTCCTGAAGGGTGTGATTACGAAAAAGGTTCTAATAAATCTGGCGCTTTAGTTGGAGGAAAAGTATATGATGATTTTCATGTGTATGGTGTATGGTGGAAATCTAAAGACGAGGTACAGTTCTTTTTAGATGGTAAATTTCTTGCGAAAGTAACACCGCCCGCAGATTATGACATTGAAATGTACTTAAGGATGGTGGTAGAAACGTATAACTGGAATCCGGTTCCGGAAGATGGCGGTATGTCTGGTTCAGTAACCGATAGAACCACTACTTACAATTGGGTACGGTCTTGGGAATTAGTAGAAAATTAAAAAATACATGAACAAAATACACGTGTTTATTGCAACTAAAGTAATACTACTAATGCTCTTTTTTATAGCAGCATCTTCATTTACCGTAGCCCCTAAAATCTATAATATTAAAAACTATGGGGCAAAGGGCGATAGCCTTACCATTAATACGAGTGCCATACAGAAAGCCATTGACAAATGTGCCAAACAGGGTGGCGGCATCGTATTGATAAAAGAAGGTATATTCATTAGCGGAACCCTATTATTAAAGGACAATGTTACCCTACAAATACATGAAAGTGCTAAACTTGTAGGCAGTTCAAATCCGCAAGATTATGTAAGCATAGATACGTTTACAGATGCTGTTGGTCAAGAAAGAGGTACTTGCTTAATAGGTGCCGTAAATGCAAGAAATATAAGTATTACAGGAAAAGGTGTAATCGATGGCAATGGGTCTGCATTTTTAGCTAAAAATCTTAACTTAAAAAAGAAAGCATTAAAAATCAATGATGATACATTTGGTCGTAATCGGCCATTTTTGCTTCGGTTTGTAAAATCAAATGAAATAACCCTAAAAGGTGTGACATTACGAGAAGCCGCTGCGTGGGCTTGTCATTTTTATCAATCACAAAACATTTTAGTCGATCAGATTACCATTTATAATCACGCTAATAAAAATAACGATGGTATTGACCTAGATTCTAGTCATGATGTGATTATTAAAAATTGCAACATCGATTCTGGTGACGATGCCATTTGTATAAAATCTACGAGTCCGTTACCCACTTATAATGTTCAAGTTTCTAACTGTACCTTAAAAAGTGATTGGGGCGCCATAAAATTCGGCACTGAATCTATGGGAGATTTTTACAATGTAGTTATCCGCGATTGTACCATTTACGATACTAAAGGGGGCGGCATTAAAATATTGAGTGTAGACGGGGCAAACATACATGATATCACTATTGAAGATATTACGATGACCGATGTGGATATGCCTATATTCATTCGTTTAGGAGAGCGATTGAATAACTATAGAAATGCGGAAAAACAAGCTGTAGGATCCATAGATAAGGTTCTTATCAAGAACATACAGGCAAGTACAAGAAGTACCGAAAATTCTAGAGTAGCACCACCATCAGGCATATTAATTACAGGAACGCCTAACCACAAAATAGGACGACTAACACTTAAACAAATAGCTATAACATTACCTGGCGGTGGCGTCTTATCTGATATTTCAGAAGTACCAGAAGATGAAACCAGATACCCAGAATTCAGCTTTTTTAAAGTACTACCAGCCTACGGAATGTATGCAAGACATATTAAAGAACTACAAATGGAGGCTCTGACATTTAAAACAATAATACCAGAGCAACGACCAGAACTATTAATACAAGAATAACACACATGAAAATAAAACCATCCATTTTGCCTATTATCGCTTTACTCCTTTTACTTTCCTGTAAAGCCACCTCACAATCGTTTCCATTTAAATTACCAAACGAAAAACCAGATATATCCTTAAGCACCTCTATGCAACGTAACTATGATGGTTATATGGCGCCTAGACCAAAAGACAACGAGCTTTATTCTCAATTTAAATACACCGAACTAAAAGGCTTAGATTATAATAATCATGACGGTACGATAAGTAGAAGAGATCCTTCTAAAGTCATTTTTGAAAATGGAAAATATTATGTTTGGTACACGCACCGCCATACAGAAACTCCACCTAAAGGGGCTAAATTAGCAACGGAAACTATTCCTTCTGCAGATTGGGATTTGGCTGAAATCTGGTATGCCACAAGTACAGATGGTTTTACTTGGAAAGAGCAAGGTGTTGCCATTCCACGCCCGCCAAAACCTAATTTAGGACATCGTTCTGTATCAACAGCAGATATTTTAAAATGGAAAGGCAAGTATTACATGTACTACCAAGGTTTCAGTGAAGCAAGTGGTACAAGGGGCGATGATTGCCCTGTATTAATGTCCTATGCCGATTCTCCAGATGGTCCATGGACGGCTACGAACAAAATAGTGATTCCAAACGGAACAAAAGATGCTTGGGATCAATTCTCTATTCATGATCCATATCCATTGGTTTACAAGGGCAAAATATACCTGTATTACAAATCTGATTTTGATGGGCAACCAAACTTGGTACGAATGCAAGGTTTAGCGACTGCCGATAGTCCTTTTGGACCATTTACCAAAAACCCGTTGAATCCAGTATTAACGTCTGGGCATGAAACTACACTCTTCCCTTTTAAAACAGGTATTGCCGCACTAAGTATTAGAGATGGCAATGAGCACAATACTATACAATATTCAGAAGATGGCATTAATTTTAATATTGCTTCCATTACAGAATTTATGCCAGACGCAGCGGGTCCGTTTATCCCAGATGCATTTACAGATACTCAAAATGGTAGGGGAATTACCTGGGGCATATCACATTTTACTAGTGTAAATGGTTGGGACACAAACCATGCTATTTTAACTAGGTTTGATTGTGATCTGAGTTTAGATGTTGATGACCAAGGCATGAAAAAAGCACATGTATACCACAAGCCTGAATTTTATTATAAGCAGGGATTAAATAAAGAGCAACAAGAACGTATTCGTTTGCAAAATGAAGCATTACAACAGAAACACTAATGAAAATATCAGGTCTATTTTTTAAATTCATAGGGTTATTTTTTATCCTTAATGTATCCACCTCTTGTTTTGGACAAAGAAAAAAAAGTATACCCAATGTCTTGGTCATTTATACGGATGACCATCGATATTCAGGCATTCATGCATTAGGAGGCATGGAGGTTCAAACTCCAAATATGGATGCTTTAGCTAAAAACGGAGTGGTATTCACTAATACGTATTTAATGGGTGCTTTTACAGGAGCTACCTGCGTAGCTAGTAGAGCTATGCTTTTAACAGGAACCAACGTATTTCAATTACAAGGGGCCGGTCATACCATTCCAGAAAAAAATACGACCATTGGCGAAACTTTTAAAAATGTAGGATACAATACCCATATTATTGGAAAATGGCATCAAGACGGTGCTTCTTTAAAGCGAAGTTTTACCTCTGGTGATAAGATAATGGGTAAGGGAGTTTACCTCGTAGATCATTTTAGAATGCCTTTCTACGATTGGGATAAAGCCGGTGAATTTAAAAAAGAAGATGCTTATTTATTAGTGTATGATGAGCAAGGAAAAATAGTCAAAGCACCAATTCCCAATGATGCTCAAAGAGGACCTACAGGAACAGAAAAAAATGGCCCACATACTTCTGAGGTTTTTGCTAATGAAGCCGCTTCATATTTTAAATCCTATAAAAGCAAAAAACCATTCCTAATGTATTTGGCTTTTCATGCCCCACATGATCCGCGCCAAGCACCACAAGCTTTTAAAGACCTTTATGATATTGATAATATTCAATTACCACCCTCTTATATGGTACAACATCCGTTTGATAACGGCCATATGTTTTTACGGGATGAACAATTGGCTCCTTGGCCAAGAACTCCACTGGTCGCCAAAAAACAGCTAGCAGATTATTATGCCATTATTACCCATTTAGATGCACAAATAGGCAAAGTTATTACGGCATTAAAAGAAAGTGGACAGTATGAAAATACTCTTATAGTTTTATCTGGAGACAGCGGCTTGGCAGTCGGCAACCATGGGTTGATGGGCAAACAGAATATTTATGATGAAGATGGTGTTCATGTGCCGCTAATATTTTCCGGTAACCTCATCAAGAATAAAGGAGCGCGTTATGATGGTTTTGCCTATATCCATGATATTTTCCCAACTATCTGCGATTTCACCAATGTAGAAGCTCCAAATACGGTTTCGGGTAAAAGTCTAGTACCGATTATAAATAATGAAGTTACAGCTGTTCGTGATTATACCTATCATGCCTACCGACAATTTCAAAGAGCCTACAGAAAAGGTGATTATAAATTGATAGAGTATGTACGTGCTAAAGATTTTTCTAAAAAGGATGGCGAAACAGAAGCAGGCTCAAAAGTTACACAGTTATTCAATATTAAAACAGATCCTTGGGAAACACAAGACCTATCTTTCTTTCCTGAAAATAAGGTCTTAATAACTCAAATGCGTAATGAGATGAAAGCCAAGGCTACGGAGTTAGGTGATCAAAAAGAAAATATTGAAGGCGAAAAATATGATTTTTGGGATTTTTATTAACTACAAACCCATCAATATAAATTAATAAATGAAGTTACAAAAGGTGATGCGAAGTTACCCAAGAGATCTTAAAAAAAGAAAAGAACCATTGCACTTATCGAATACAAGAACTTAAAAGAATATACCGGTTCTGATACCGCTGAGGGCAAGAGAATATATCTAAATCAAGAGCTAGAGAAACAAGATGGAAAAAGCTGGCATTCCTATTTAGTAAAAATGTGTAACAGCTATTTTGAAGAAAAGCCAAACGAGACAGCACTTTGGAAGCTACTGACGACCATAAGAAATCATATTCAAGATAAAAGTCAGCCAAAAACACATACGTATCTATTACGTAAGACCAGATAGTTCGCCAATTACAGCGCACGTATAGTGATTTTAACGAGCAAAGGCTTTCAAATTGAAAGCCTTTGCTAATTATTATCTAGAAAAAAAATGACTACTCAAATTCAATTCTCAGTCCGATTACATGGAAGTCAGGTAGCTTTTTTGGTTTCTTAATAATCAATGCTTCTTTCTTTACCTTCCATTCTAAGACTTCATCACTTCCTAGCAGGGTAATAGAACGTATCTTTTGTGTATTCAGCTTAGCCGATTTTCCAAGCGATTTTATAGCGATATCTTTCGTGGGCTGTTCTAAGCAAAATGCATACATTAAATGATCTCCCTTTTTGGTAAAACGGATATCATCTTCACCATAAGTAATGTTCTTTTCGTTAAACTTCGCTGTTTTTACGGTTATTGCTTTTGCTGGTCGTTCTCCAAAAACTTTCCACGGGCGTGTGCCGTAAATACCTTCGCCATTAATGGCAATCCAATCCCCAATTTCTTCTAAAGTATGTAATAAATCTGGTTCTACATCGCCTTCAGGGGTTTGAACAATATTGATTAGTAAGTTTCCATTTTTACTTACAATATCACAAAGCATCTGAATGGTATAAGTCGCTGTTTTATATTCCTGACCTGAGCGGTAATACCAATCGCCAATAGAAGTATCTGTTTGCCATGGATGCGGATTAATCTCATCCATTACCCCACGTTCCATATCTTGCACCCACTTGCCACCTGAAGGCTCTTTACAGTTATAAATCGCCTCTAAAACTCCATTATTAGCAGCTAAGTTTGTATTGTAAAAATTAGCAATCATGGTACGACCAATGTCCCCAAAAGGCATTTTACTATCCGAATACAATAGATCTGGTTGATACGTATTTACTACTTCATTAATGCTCGCCAACCATTCTTCTTGCATTTTTTTATTTGTAGTCATCCATTCCGTATCTCCTTCATCTGTTTTTTGGTGGTATAGCTCTTGATAATCAGGATTTGAGCCATCATAAGAAACTCCTTTATACGCTCCATTTTTATCTGCTCCGTGACTAGGCTGAAACCAAGTATAGCTCGCCCCTAAATGCTCGGAAATACCAAATTTTAAACCTTCCTTTTTTGCTGCTTCTTGCCAAAGGCCAACAATATCTTTCTTAGGTCCCATTTTTACAGAATTCCAATCGTGAATTTTAGAATCCCACAAGAAAAAATTATCATGGTGTGTCCCCATACTCACAAAGTACTTGGCCCCTGCTTTCTTATATAACGCCATTAAAGCCTCTGGATTAAACCTTTCTGCTTTCCATAAAGGAATAATATCTTTGAACCCAAATTCTGATGGGTGCCCGTAGTGCTCTAGGTGATATTTATAAACATCACTACCTTCTTGGTACATTTTCTTCGCATACCAATCTCCTTGCCTTGGCACCGCTTGAGGCCCCCAGTGTGACCATATGCCAAATTTTGCATCTCGAAACCAATCTGGAAACTGATATGTTTTTAAGGAAGCATCGGTTGCTTTAAAGAGGCCTGGTGCTATAACCGAATTTTCTTGAGCTTGGCTAATATTCGTTGTTCCTAATATACCGATAAGAACTAGTACTAAAATGGAATGTTTTTTCATGATTCAGTTTTTAGTTTCATTTATTCTACATGAGCATCTACATCACCTCCTATGTTGTTCTCTACATACCCTTCTAATTGAATTTTATAAGCGTGCGCATATTTTGTAGGTACTTCCTTAGGCGCTTGTAGCACTAAACCACGCTCATCTCTTGTCCACTTTATTTTCTCATCACTCCCTAAAAGAGAAATATGTTCTATTTTTGAATTTAGAACTCCTATTTGCGTAGATAATGATGCTACGATGAGTTCCTCTTTTGGGGTATCCAATACAATTACATAAAACTCTTTATCCGATTTTTTAGTAAATCTGATATCGGTATTCTTATACTCAATCTTAAATTTCTCTACTTTATGTCCTCCTTCAGGTAACCTTGTTGGTCCTTCACCAAATATTGTCCAAGGTCTTGTTCCATAGATGGCTTCTCCGTTTATGGCCAACCATCCGCCCATTTCAATTAATAGATCTTTCATTTCCTGCGGAATAGAACCATCTGGATTAGGTGGTACATTTAATAGCATCAATCCGTTTTTTGAAACAATGTCTACTAAAATATCTACAAGTTCATTTGGCGTTTTAAATTTTGCATTTGGTCTGTAAAACCAAGCACCCGGAGAAGTGTCTGTTAACCAGGTTGGTGATTTTGGTTGGTTGGGCCTGCCACGTTCGTAATCTTTAACCGCTACACTTTCTGGAAACGTAGACTCTTTATAAGAAACTACAACTTCTTTATTCCATTCTATTCCTTTATTATAATAATAGGCTAAAAATTGTAGTCTAGACTCCTCCGTCATATTTTCTAGCCACCAATCAAACCAAATTAAATCTGGTTGATACACATCCATATATTCTTTAATCTTCGCCCACCAGTCTGCATAGAATTGTTCATCTGGCGTATCAGATTCTAAAGAATGTGGGTTGGTATACAAGTCATAATCTTTAGAGGCTACCCCACCATATTGGTGTGCTGGAGCAAAATATTTCCATGTAAATGCATGGTGAAAAGAGGCCATAAATTTTAAACCTGTAGCTTCAATCTCTTTCTTTAATGCTGCCGAAGGGTCAATACCACCGTAATTTTTTGAATTCCACCTAGTACTCTTACTATTCCACATGGCAAAGTTATCATGATGCATAGCAACCGGTCCTGCAAATTTAGCCCCCGATTTAAAAAATAAATCTGCCCATTCTTTTGCATCAAATGCCGTAGGGTTGAATTGTTCTATGATCTGTTTGTAACCATGCTTTGCAGGGTCACCATATTTCTTAGAGTGATGTAGAAAGTTCGTTGTAGGCTTCCCATTCTTGGTAGGAACTTTTTTACCATCTTCATACATTTTCATTCCATGCCAACCTGCATAAAATTTCTCAGGATCTGATCCTTCAAAAGCAGAAGATACTGGACCCCAGTGTGCATAAATTCCGAATTTAGCATCTTGGAACCAGATAGGTGATGCATTTACCTTTTCAAGAGATTCCCAGGTTTCTTCAAAATGTTTAACGTCATTAGTAGCTGAAGCGTTTTCTTTTTGACCATAACTAAGCGAAAGGGCCAGTGATAGGCAAAGTGTTAAATTAAATTTCATCATTTTCAATAATTGGTTTATTTGCAGTATGACTATTATTGCATTCTTAAAAACTAGCGTTATTCACTAGAAGAATGTTGCTATATTTTTGTCTTTGTTCCCACTGCTCTGGTTTCATTATATGTAGAAAACAAGTGCTTAACTTTTGATTTGTATTTAGGATTATGAATCAAATTTTGACGCTCGTTCTCCTCACTATTCTCTTTCAAATTGAATAGTGCTATTGGTTTTCTAGTAGTATCTGTTTTATCCTTTTTATCAAAAGCTATAATTAATTTATACCCATCTTCTACAATCATAACCTCTCTACCTGTACCAGATTGATTCATTAAATATGGGTGTACTTCCTTTGAATTTTCACCTAATAGAATAGGTAATAAATTAGCGGAATCATATGCTTGGTTTTCTGCAATTTCTTGGTTTGTAATTGCCGCAAGCGTTCCTAAAACGTCCAATCCTAATACGGGTACTTTAGACCTAGTTCCTGCTTTAATTTTCCCAGGCCATGATGCAATAAAGGGTACTCTTTGTCCACCTTCATAAGCTTGATTTTTACCTCCTCTATAAATATCATTAGATTGGTGCCCAGAACTAATGGTTTCTTTACGGAGTAGGCCCCCGTTATCAGAAGTAAATAGAATAATCGTATTCTCGTAAATTCCTTTCTTCTTAAGTGTTTCTATTAACATAGCCATCTGCACATCCAATTCTTTTACAAGATCTAGGTGATGAGAAGGTGTTGTTTCTGCTATTTTTACACCATTAAGTTCGTTGGTCGGCGTGTGCGGCAAATGCACTGCAAGAGAGCAATAATACATAAAGAAGGGTTGGTCTTCTGTGCTGTTCTCGATAAAATCTACAGCTTTATTTACCAGTAAAGGTCCCATATTGTGCGGATCCCAAGCGGTATCTCCCAAACCTTCGTCCTTATCTAATTTAACGCCAAGTTTGGTCATATTTTCTTGAGAGATATATCCTATTTCTGAATTTGGTGTTAATGGCATCCATTTTTCATTCTCATATACCGCATAGGGAACATTTTGAATCCCAGCAGGAAATGTTAAGCTGTAATCAAATCCGTTCTGAACAGGTCCTCTTCCTGCAATCTGACGAATGTCTACATCAAGTTCTACATGTTTTCTAGGAGCTACATAAATTTTCGTGGGATCATCTTTTCTAAAAAAATCCATTCCAAATCCCCATTTACCTAAGAAAGCCGTTTGGTAACCTGCGTTTTTCATCAACTTACCTAAGGTCAATTGATCTAGGCCAATTGGCGATGGTTGGTACGCGCCCCAAACCCCCCATGGTGCATAACTACGGTAGCAATTATTACCCGTCATGATTGCATATCTTGAAGGAGCGCAAAGCGCTGCAGGTGAATGAGCATCCGTAAAAACCATCCCTTCTTTTGCCAATTGGTCTAAAGTGGGTGTTTCTACTATTATCGCATCAGAATGCATCTTTCGGTAATAAGAAACATCTCCTATACCTATATCATCTGCCAAAACCACAATCACATTTGGTTTTTGTTGCGCAGTTAATAATGCAGAAATGCCCATAAAACAAGCGGTAACTAAAAGCTTTTTCATTGTCTGTTATTAAAATTTATAAACTGTTCTCATCTATTTTAACTCCCATGTTCTAACCCATTCATATTGGGTCGTACGTTCTTCCAAAGTACCATACGTTACTAAACCTCCATCATCAGGAATAGGATTCCAATCATATGTCTCTATAGCCATATGAATATATGCAGGCATATTCCAAGCTACAGTAGGGTTTAAAGTGTAGGTATATGTACCATCTAGATAAAATAAAATTTCTGTATCGGATTTCCACCAAGCACCATAGACATAGAAGCGTTCATGGTTTTTTGTTTCTGGTGTAAATTGCTGCTGGACCCTTTTAGCTTCAGGGTTGCAAGTAGTTTTACGGTGTATGGCATTTGCATGAAAAATTTGATCCCATTTTTGTGCCCAAACTTCTGTTTTATCAGTAGTTCTGCCCACACATTCTTGAATGTCTAATTCTAATTTTTGCTCACAATCATACTTACTCATCAACCAAAAAGTAGAAGACATCACTGTTTTATTAGCTTTCATCTTAGCCTCATAATAATACCCAACTTTTCCAGGATTCAAAGATCTAACGATACCTCCTTGATGGGTGAATATTTTGCCTTTCGTAGTGACTGGTTGATCTAATTTGCCTACCGTAACATTTAACTTCCCATCTTTTACAGCAACATTACTGGCTTTAAATAGTGCTGGTGGCCTACCATCCCATACCCAATCGTTGCCAATAGGCTCTTTTTGCCATTTGGTTGTATCTAGAATATCTTGATCAAATTCATCCGATAATTCTGGCACTAACACCCATTTTTTATCTTTCGAGACCTCGGGAGTTTGGCCATAAAAAACACTACTCACCAAAAGAAAAGCTATACCTGTGAAAATTCTCATAGTCCTAAATTTGAGTTTTATGATTATCGGAGTACTACTCTCAAAATTAATTTAAGAGACTAGGATTGCAGACTACGTATGTTCTAGAATATAGAACGGATGATGAATTACTCTTAAAAGTCTTATAAACCTTTAAATTTCTCTGGAAACGCAGTAATAGGTCTTAGTGTTAAACCTTTGTAGTATACTTCTGCCGCCTCTGATTGTATTTGAATCTTACCTTTAGTAACCGGATATGTTTTCCCATCCAAATCATACCGAATATTCTTTACGTTGTTCACTACAAAACCATTTACGACATGAAGACTTTCATTTCCTAAGCAATATATCTCTAAAGTATTCCATTCTCCATGTGGCTTTTCATGTAAAGTGGCTTTACTAGCTTGTCCCGATTCAAAATCTGCTCCCCATTTTAAAGGCGTTAAGGATCCTTTTGGATTATAAACAAAATAAGGCTTACCATTAGTTCTCATATTTTTATCCGAAGGGACATCCCCGTAGACATCACCTAAAGCAATGAAATCTCCACAATCTCCTTCCTGAACTTGAAATTCAGCACTAGCCATCCACACATTCCAAAAAGCACCATGGGGACCTTTAGCATGATAGAGGATACCACTATCTTTTTTTGTAGTTAATCTTGGTTCCCATTTCTTATCCCCCCATTTAAATTGTACTGATAGATGATAGTTACCATATTCTTTTTTCGTCGTTAATCCTCCATAAATTTCTCCTGTTATTTTTACGATAGCTTCTCCGTTTTCCTCTTGTACCGAAAAGACATTTTTTAAATCATTATGCAATCCTAAAGGTTTGCCCGTCTGAACATTATCAAACTTATCTACGTCTAAATCTACAGAAGTATGAACCGCCCCTATCCAAACTTCCCAGTTAGATAGATTTTCCTCAAACATATTTGTTGTTAGGGTATTCTTCTCTGGTACGGCTATGACATCTGCAGAACTTTTACACCCTACCATAAAAAGTAATAGAGTGCTTAGCGTGTAAACGGGTATCTTCGAATAGTGTGAATTTCTAAATTTCATCATGTATAGATTAGGATTAAAAAAAAATGCCAAGACTCGTCAGAAAACAAAGCCTTGGCACATACTAAAAATTAAACTACAGTACTACTAAAAATCGAATTGGATAACATAAGCAAAGTCTCCTGGTTTCTCTGTTGGCATTGTTACTTTTAAACCATCAGTCTCTTGACTCCATTTTATTTTGTCGGGACTACCTAACACTTTCGCATTGGTAATCTTTAAGTCTTTTACATATTCTGAATTTTTGGCAAGCGACTCAATCGTTACAATACCGTCTTCTGGCCAATCAAGAACGATAGCAAATAATTTATTATCTTTTGTTGTAAATCTGATATCTTTTGAAGATAAACCTTCATTATCTCCTTCGGAATGATGCCCTTTTTTTACTTCTGTAGGACCTTCACCAAAAGTTTTCCAGTAGGTAGTATCATATATTGCATCGCCATTAATTTTTAACCAATCGCCAATTTGAAATAATATAGCTTGCTGATCTTCTGGAATAGTACCATCAGCTTTTGGACCTACATTCAGTAATAGATTTCCATTCTTACTAACAATATCAATTAAATCATCTACAATTTCATTGGCGGTCTTAGATTCCCAATTAGTTACATGACTCCAAGAGTTTTTACCTATTGAGGTATCCGTTTGCCATGGCAATTTTCTAATTCCAGGCAGCTTACCTCGTTCTAAATCATAGATAACTGTTCCTTCTGGAAATGCTTCATGAGAGAAGTTTTTATCCTGCAACACCACTTCTTTTCCCCATTCAATACCTTTATTGTAATAATAGGCGGCTAATTTAGGGCGTTGATCTGCAAAATCAGGGATATCTAAATAAAAATCGAACCATAAAATATCTGGTTGATAGTTATCTATAATATCTTTTGTTCTTGCCCACCAAAGCTCCTTAAATTCTTCAGATACAGGTTGCGTTAAATCTTTACCCTTGGTAGAATACAAATCTGCATATTCTGGGTCTGACGTATCAAATTTGTCTTTTTTATTATAGAAAGACCAGTTGAAGGCAAAGTGAGAAGAAGCTCCCATGATCATACCTTTATCTCTACCTGCTTTAAATAATTCGCCTAAAATATCTTTTTTAGGCCCCATATCTACCGAGTTCCAACGGGTCACATTTGATTTATACATAGCAAAACCATCGTGATGTTCTGCCACAGGAATCACGTACTTTGCACCAGCTTTCTCAAAGATGTTGATCCACTCATTGGCGTCGAATTTTTCACCTTTAAACATTGGAATAAAATCTTTATATCCAAACGTTTTTGGATCTCCCCAATTTTCTTTGTGATGTAAAAAAACATCTGAGGAACCCTTTTCTCCTAATTTTAATTGCGCAGAAAATGTAGCTGTATCCATATACATTTTTCGAGGATACCATTCTGAACTATAAGCAGGAACACTGTATGCTCCCCAGTGGATAAAAATTCCAAACTTTTTTTCATTAAACCATGTTGGGTCTTTATAATTTGCTTTTATAGATTCCCAGTTTGCTTCATATACAGGCTTCTCTTGCTCTACAGTTTCTTTTTTCTCCTTTTTATCAGCACAGGAAGAAATTGCCAACGAACAAACCAGAATGGCAAACAATATATATCTTTTTAAATTCATGGTAAATAATTCTTAAATGGTTTCCTTTAGTTTCTGTAGCGAAATTCGAATTATCCCGCGAAAAGCATTAAAACGTATGTCTTTAATAATAGAGCAAATGATTAAAACACCTGTTTTTAGGGCTGTCTGAGCTCAGAAATCAAAATAGCGTCTGCTTTTCCAGACCAAGGAGATATAAACTTACCTGAATCTTGCATAGCTGCTACACTAGTAAATTCACCGGTTACTGTATTAAACCATTGCACAGTTCTTTTACTACTTTCTTTTTTCAAAAATGCAGCGTCTATACCGTAATTTTCTTTATGAATGTAGAGTAAAACAGTCTTCTCATCATTCGTTAGATTGTAAGCGCTGCCATTTTGCCAAGGTGTAGGTTTCATTTTGCTAAAATCAAATGCAGTGAATAGTTTCATCATGTGTTGAAAATATTCAAATTTTGGCTTTTTAAAATCTTCTGGCTGTTCAAAAGGATTGTAAATAATAGCATTCCAGGAAGCTCCTTGCCAATAATACGTAGTGTATACTCCTGCAAACAAACACATATAATTTCTTCTTAGACACGTTTCTGCGTTCGTATAATCTCCTGTAAAAACCGTATACGGAGCTTCTTCATAACCGCCATGCTCTATATTAAATACAGGCTTGTCCTTAAATTTTGTCTGAGCAGCTAACATCTTGTCATACAGATTGTGCGACCAGTTTTGGGTAGATATAAAGTCCACCTTTTCTGGGAAATTAGAACAATATTTAAAATCATGTACCGACACCAATCTATTAAATTGATCTGCTTTACGCAGTCTTTCAATTCTTCCATGAATATACGCTTCATCTGCTCTACCGTAATACAAAGCTTCTTTAGAAATATCCCAAACCATATTTGGGAAGGCTTGGTAACGTTTAACCACATAATCAAAATACATATTATCTGCCTCACTATTCATATCTGGCCAGGCGACTAATTTGTTCCAGACATAAATCATCAAATGTGATGCTATGCGCTTATCATGCATTAAGCTGATGGTCCTGTCTAGCTTTTGAAAAAATTCTGGATTCAAAGCGGTATAATCAGGAGTATCATTTGTTCCTAGAAAAGGAAATATATCCTTTGGCTCTCCAAATTCGTGCTCTGGATGCTGTGCTAGTTTCGCATCTTTCTGCCAACTCACATCATAGGAAAACACGTTCATCACAATTTGATTTAATCCGTTTTTCTTTATTAAATCTAGTAAATGATCTGTCTTAGGCAAGCTTTTTTTCGTATGATAATCTAAGGCATACAGCCAATCACATTCAAAAGCTAATAAAAAATAAGGCGTACCATCTTCATAATAAAAATGTTGCGGATCTTCTTCTTTAATTATGATACCCCCATGATTCGTATTACTCGAAGCCACTACCTTAACTTTACCTTTTTTCTGATTCAGTGATTTTAGAACAGATATGGTTTCATAGGTATATTGTCCTTCCTCATTACTAGAAAAACGAATGATCCACTCATTTTTACCGTTATAGAAACCAGGTACTTCTTGTTGCTTACCCTGTTCATTAGTAAAAATTGCTGAAAAATCTGTAGTGTAGGGCGCTATTGCCTCTTCATTACTTTTAAAACTAATATCCACAACCTCCCATTTTGGAATGGAAATAGTTCTAGAAGTATACCGCTCTTTTTTCATTTGGCTGTTTCCTGAAGCAGAAACTAGCAACACCATAACTACCAATATTTGAATGCTGATTTTCATAAAAAAATGGGTCTACAAGGTTATATTTAATCGTTCCAATGGGCATCTATCACCTTCTGAATATGTGGATATTTATCGCCGTCTTCTTCATGTAAGCTTTTACGTTTTGCTATCAACTGATTTTTTAAATCAGCAATAACAGCCTTGTATTCTGGATTGTTATAGGCATTATTCATCTCTTTGGGATCTTTACTCAGGTCATAAAATTCCCAAGCCACGGGAGTATCCATTTCAAACCGGTTGCCCCAACTCTTTTTATTCCACGTAGCTTCTGGATCTTTGGTGTCTACCCAATACTTACCATAGAAAAAGATAAGTTTGTATTGTTTTGTTCGAATTCCGAAATGCGCTGGATTGGCATGTGCATGAGCCATATGCATCCAATACCTATAATAAGTAGACTGTTGCCAATCTTCAGACTCTTCGCCTGTTTCTAAAATAGTTTTGAAGCTATGCCCTTGCATTTGCTCTGGCGCTGTGCCCCCTGCTAAATCAATTAAAGTAGGAGCAAAATCGGTATTATTAATTATCGCGTTCGTTCTGGTATTGGGCTTAATTTTTTCTGGATAATGCACAATAAATGGCATACGCATAGACTCTTCGTACATCCATCGCTTATCTATATAATCATGCTCACCAAGCATAAAGCCTTGATCTCCCGTATATACAATAATAGTATTGCTATCATACAACCCTTCTTCTTTTAGATATTTGATTAAGCGCGCCACATTATCATCAACCCCTTTTACGCAACGTAGGTATCTTTTCAGGTATTCTTGATAGGTAGCATGCGTATAAGCCTTATCACTTAAATCTAAATTTGTCCCTACTGAGGCATCAAAATCTGGATTTGATATTTTGGTAAAAGCATCACTCCACAAACGCATTCCCATACTTCTTATGGTATTTCTTTTAGAAACTGATGAACCAATTACACTTAGTAAGGAGTCATTTTTTCCGCGTGTTGCTATAGATCCATTATTCCCATTTTCGTACAAACTTGCAGGCTCAGGAATATAGGTATCTGCTAAATAATCATTATAGCGTGGCGCATATTCAAAATCATCATGAGGCGCTTTAAACTGAACCATCAACATAAATGGTTTGCTTTTGTCTCTTTTATTTTTAAGCCAATCGATAGAGATGTCTGCCACAATATCTGAACTGTGACCTATATATTTTTTTCCTTCATATTCTGGCGTTCCATATTCCGCGAAATTCATTCCACTTTCCGTCAAATTAGGGTCAAAATAAGATCCTTGCCCTCCATGCTCTGTAAAAATGTTGTAATAATCAAAATTGGGCTTCTCACCCAAATGCCATTTTCCAATTAGCGAAGTTTGGTAGCCTAATTTCCTAAGTTCTTCCGGCAAATATTGATTCGCTGTCTCTAAATGCCCTTCTAAATCTAATACTCCATTCGCTTGACTATATTGTCCTGTTAGTATTGTTGCTCTACTCGGCGTACAAATAGCGTTGGTTACGAAACAATTGTCAAAGACCATTCCTTCATGTGCCAATTGATCTAAGGTTGGAGTAGGATTTAAACTTGCCAACCTACTGCCATAAATACCAAATGCTTGTGTGGTATGATCATCTGCCATGATGTAAATAATATTTGGCTTTTTAGCGGGGATTACTTCTTCTTGAGTAGCTTCCTTGCAAGAAAAAAAGGAGATGGATAGAATGGAAAGTACAAAGATTTTTTTAAGCATTTTTCAATATTTTTTTTGTCTTTATATAAAACGGAAAAAGCGCTAGAAGCGCTTTACAAAAGTTAGCTATTTTTTAAGAAGATAAGATAACATATGATTTTATGAATAAAACGTATGAGTAAGAACCCTACTCATACGTTTTATTGCACTTGTTATTTTAATTCCTTTAATTAGCTGGGACCGGTTTAAAAATACGGATCCAGTCTACTTTAAAAGTGTTGTTTTCTTTATTTTCTAATTCCTTGTCAGAAGGTGTAACATTTTTATCAGAGCGCCAAGTTTGATCTTCTGCATTGATAATAATATCCATAGGCTTGTATAAGCCCTTACCCTCTGCAAAATTATTAGGATCTATCATTTCTGAACCCGACGTTGTTCGCACCAATTTACCATCTATATAATATTCTAAATGAAAAGGGTCTTTCCAGTACACTCCAACGATATGATAGTCTTCTCTCCATAAGGTGCCATCACGATACCAACTACCAGCATCTGTTGGTTGATAGTCTTGAAAGGGATCTCTAATAAACATATGATGACTTATATGAATACGTTCTGCATACCACGTTTGATCACTATCGGCTAATTCTGAATAGCTAGCACCGTAAGCTTCTACAATATCTATTTCTTGTGTATCATCTGAACTCAACAACCAAACATCTGAAGCTAGCGTCGTATTCGCTATTTTAACATTTGCCTCAATATAAACAGGGTATACTACCTGCTCTTTCGAAGTAATGCAGCCTAAATTTATTTTATCAGAATCTTCTGCTCTATTTGCAATCATTTGCAAATTACCTTCGGCTACTAAAGAATTTTCTCTTCTCCACTCCGTTAATCCTGGACCTTTCCATTGATTGTGGTAAAAATCTGTCCATTTCTTATCAAATTCAGTTCCCTTAGCATCGGCAGGAGCATCGTATTCAAAATCATCCGAAAGCTCTTGAAATTCCCATACATTACCTGCACCCGCATCTGCTGGCACTGGAATAGTTTTCCAATCTGCCGTAGTCTCTTCTTCTACTTCCGCTTCTACTTCTTCGTCTGGAGTAACTGTTTCTTCTTGACTTTCTTCTTCTACCGTCTGCTTTTCTTCCCCATTACTTTTACTACATGAAAGTATTTGAAAGATTAATATAAAAGCTACCAATTTAAGTTTTATCATAATTCTGTATCTGTTTATTGTTTTCTCAAATTTCATTATTGAATTTAAAGAATCCTTAAAATGGAACTAGATTAAATATAGACAATGCTATTTTTTATCGCAAAAAGGGCTTCATAGATATTATGAAGCCCTTTTTCTAAAAATTCAATAACCAATCTTATGGTCTATCATCTACTATTATAATTCGGATATCATCAAAATAAAGTGTTCCCGAACCACTATGTCTTAAATACAAATTAAAATCGTCTGCCGTTGCTCCTGCAGCCCATTGCTTAGCAGGTCTTATCGTTACCCAAGTATTCTCTGGAGCTGTTGCAATATCATTATGCCAGAACTGTGTAACTGTTCCTCCTGTATTATTAATCCAAGGTGCCATAAAATTTAAATTAGCACCGGTAGCTTTGTAAACTTTGTATTCATATTGAACCAAAACTCCTGCATCTAAATGAAATAGATCTACTAGATTCTCAAAAGAAGACCAATTACCAGAAGCACCCGCATCAACCTTTAAACTACTAGCACCACTAGCTGCTTGTTCTGTTGAGATGTTAATAGCCGTGGTTGGCAAGTTTTCAACATGTGCCGTCCAATTACCTCCATTAGATTCAAAATCAAACTTTACAATTTCGTGTTGATACATGGCTACCGAAATGTCGGTAAAAGCACCTGGAATACGTGTGTCTGTAGATTCAAAATCTCCGCTTCCATCATAAGAAACTGTGATTACATCTGAGCGATAAATTTGTTCTTGTAATTTAATTTCTAAAAGTGTTGCATTTGAAGCATTAAGTCCTATCGATGCTATTGCAAAAGGAGTACCATTTACGGTAACCGTAAAATGAGAACTTTGATCTGAAAAAGGAGCGAATTCCCCATTATACGGTATTTGAATTGTTTGGTTTTCTAACTCTACAATATCGCCAGCTACTTCAAAAGGTAATGAAGAAGGTATAACAGTTATTGTTGCAGGTATCTTATAGTTATCATAATCTCCAGGAAGACTCTCCCCTTGTCTACTTATATTTAAGTTTCCTTTATAGCTTCCTAATTTATTAAATTGAATTACGGAAAGAGAATCTGTTTTTGTTACTCCTGCTATAGACCATGATCTTGTATTAGGGCGCCCTATAGTAGATACATCTACAAATTCTAGAGTAGAACCTGCCTCTACAATAATCTCATCCGTTTCGGACTCATGAGGAACTACAATCCCATTTTGACGAATTAGAATTTTTGGCACAATAGTATCGTATACATCAACAATAAATGTAGTATCTATCACCCATTTGCCAGCAACTTCTTTTGAAGGGAATATAAATCCGTCTGCCCCCTTAAATTCAACATATTCGCTAAATTCATTGTATAGATTTACTTTCTTAAGTCCGCCTTTTGTAAACAGTACATGAACGGTTTCATCTTCGCTTTCCAAGGATTCTGGTTGAATCTTAAAATCATCAAATATGGTATCACTTCTAGTGATGGGTCCTTTCAAATAAAAGCTTCCTTCCTCTACGGTCCATTTATGAGATAGCGCTCCTTGAGACAAATCTGAAAAAGAGGCAAAATTATCTACATTCACACGTATGATAGTATCTCTAAAACCACTTGTATACCATGAAACATCTGATAACGAATTTGGAGCATCATACTCATCCCTGTTACAGGCGGTAAAGAGGCCAATAACTAGGGCTATTATTATTAATTTATTTTTCATTTTGTTTTTTTTAGTTGTTCAAATTAGGATTAGCCGTAACCTCACTATTTGGTATTGGGTAATACCCGTGTAAATTCTCACTATAGTTTACTGCTGCTTGCGCATAATCTACATAAGTAAAACCACCAGCTGTAGGATTTTCGCCTTCTATCAACAAAGCTCCCCATCTGGTTACTACTTTACCATCTATATCTGTAGTTACATAATTATCGCCCCAATATTTTTTAGTACTTAAGTCTTGAAAACGTTGCTTTAAAACACCCCATCTTCTAAGGTCAAGAAAACGAATGGCGTGACCTTCTTCTGCCAATTCCAATGGCCTTTCCACATACATTAAATGCTCCATTAGCTCTTGCGCTGAATACGCTACATTATCATGATCTGCACCTGGATAAGATCCTGTGCCATTTAAACCAATTAATTGCAACGCAGAACGGTGTCTCACTTCATTAACCAATGCCAAAGCATCATTTAAACCGCCTTCATCTGTACCGCCTTTTATAAGACATTCTGCTAGCATTAAATATACATCTGCTAAACGTACGAGACGAATGTTAATTCCTGAACGAGTATTAGGAACAATGTCATTTTCTGAGTTTACCGTAGCCCAGTTAGAATATTTTCTGAAATAAGCACATTCTTTATTATTAAACGGAGTTACTTGTCCCGGTAAAAAACCTCCATAAAAAGGGGTATCTACATCATCTACAAGTGCTAAAGAATAAGAGGTACGAAGCGAGTATGATCTGGGTCTTGTTAAGGTTACCGGATCACATCCTTCAGAACCATCTTCACAGGGTACAAAATTGCGAGGATCACTTAAATCCATCGCTTCATTTTTATACGCCATTTGCAGCCAACAACTAGGAACACCACTTCTGTAGCCCCCTAAATTTCCAGGAGAAAAAGATCTTCCTAAAGTATTTGAAACATTCTGACTATCAAAAGGATTTAATTCTGCTTTGAAATTTACCGAGTAACTAACCTCCAAAATAGATTCTGAATTAAACTCCCCTGCTTCAGAAAAATTATCATCGATGTTTTCTACTAAATTTCTACCATATTCTGAGTTCGTGATGATATCATTGAAGTATACTGCTGCTTGTGTATACTCTTCTTCATACAAATAACTTCTCCCTAATTCTGCCGCTGCCGCTGCAGATGTTACTCTTCCTAAGTTTACATTCCCATCCCAAACTGGTGGTAAATTTTCATAAGCAAACTCAAGGTCGGCAATATAAAATGCTTTCACATCACTTGCTGAGCTTACAGGTTGGTAAAATTCATCTTCAGATTCTGGAACAAAATCAAAAATGGGCACACTACCTTGATTAAACATATTGTACAAGTAGGTATATGAAATACCTCTGAAAAATCTTGCTTGTGCTATTATTTCTGTAGCAAAATCTATTTTATCTTGATCTGTATATGTCTCTTTAAGTCTATTCCCGTTTTCAATTACCTGATTAGCTCTGAAAATTACTACATACAATGCAGCCCATTTATTTCTGATGTCATTTTCTGCATCATTAAAAGTTTGAAGATAGAAGGCATTTTGTGTGTTCGGTCTACCAAAACCAGGCCAAGTCATATCTGCTCGATGGTTTTCTGAGACTACATTAAAAATACTGGTATTCTTAAACCCATTATAAACAGAGGTTAAACCCGTATTAAGATCTACATTATTTTTCCAGAAACTACCCGTTGAAAGCTCATTAGGATTTGTTTCTGCTAAGAAATCATCAGAGCACGCCGTACCGCATAATACACACAGTAAAGCAACTACTATTCTATTAAAAATTATTTTTCTCATTGCTATATTTTTTTAAAATTTAAATTCAATACCAGCTCTATATTGTGTGCTAATTGGGTAAACCCCTGCATCTATTCCACGGGTATTTAAACCATCATTACCAATCTCTGGGTCAAAACCATCATAATTTGTTATGGTAATAAGGTTATCTGCTGCGAGGTAAAACCTTAGCTTACTAATTTTAAGTTTATCATTCCATTTTTTAGGTAAAGAATACCCCAATGTTAAGTTTCTTAATCTTGCGAAACTTCCATCCTGAAGCCAGTAATCTGTATAACCACGATAGTTGAAATTATCACGACCTCTATCTGCTGGGATATCTGATGTAGGATTTGTTGGAGTCCATTGATATACTAAGTCTTGATGGGTACCTTGCTTATAAGCATAAGCTTTACTACCATTAATAATTTCGCCACCAATTGCTGCGTACCAATTCATAGAAAAATCTATCCCTTTGTAATCTGCATTTAAGTTTAATCCTAATTCAAATTCAGGAGCTCCACTACCTTTGTATACTCTATCTTCTAGATCTATTAAACCATCGCCTTCATCAGGAATACCATCATTATTAGTATCTACCGTTAATTGATCTACATAACGCAGTGAACCCAAACTAGCTGTTTCATCTATTTTTTGATATTCTACCAATTCTTCTGGTGTTCTAACAAGGCCATCTGTTTCGATAAGGAAAAAAGCTCCCGCTTCATACCCTTCTCTTAATGCCGTTACTAAATCTTCTCCCGGTAATCCTGGAGCAACACTACTACCACTTAAAAAAGAAAACTTATTAGAATCGCTCATTCTAGTAATCATGTTTTCATTCTTAGAATAATTTGCAGATACATTCCAGCTGAATTTTCCTCGGTGCTTATAATTAGCGCTCAGCTCTGTTCCGTAGTTACGCATATCACCCACATTAAGTATTACACTAGAGTTATTACCTCCACCAACGGTAGGTGGTAAAACAACAGGGAATAGCATATTTGTTCTAGAACCATCATAAACTTCACTCGTAATTGTTAGTTTATTATTAAAAAATCCAAATTCTACCCCAAAGTTCTTTTCTATTTTTTTCTCCCATTTAGCATCTGGATTTTTATAAGCTTCTTGGACCGCTCCTAAAACTAAAGACTCATTAGCGCCAGTTCCAAAAACATAATCGTTACCTAATCCTATGGTAGGTTCTGTACTATAATCTAAAATACTTTGGTTCCCTGTAGTACCAGAACTCATTCTAATTTTAAAGAAGTTAAACGTATTTCCAAACACTTTATCCCAACCCTTTTCATCAGAAACAATCCACGCTGCAGATACTGAAGGTGCATAGATCCATCTATTCTCTTCTGAAAAACGACTTGTACCATCACGACGAAGACTGGCACTTAATAAATACTTCCCCTTATAATCATACTGAGCTCTTCCCAACATACCTATTAAGGTATTTATTCTATCTTGACCATATCCATTACCTGTCCCCACATTGGCATCTAATGTTGCACCATTTAGAGTTACAATTTCATTATTAAAAAGATCAAATTTTTGAGCAAAAAACGAATTGTAGGTGTATTTCTCTGTAGTATAGGCACCAACAAGAGTAACATGATGATCACCAAAATTCTTATCATAAGAGACAATCCCATCTAAAGTAGCACTGGTAGCTCTATCACTTTGATTATATACACCAGATCTTACTTGTTGCGGTATCAAATCACCATCTACACTATAGGCGGTAAACAATGGATTAATTCTAACTCTCGTATTATTTGTGCGACTCAAAGAACCACGTGTTGTAAATTTCAAGTTTTTAAGTACTTGATAATCTACTTGCATTCTCACATCAAAATTATCGCCATTCCTAACATCGGTCTGCTTTAACTTGCTGGTCAAATAACTTAAGTTTACCGCATCATTACTGGTATTAGATCCTGCACTATCATCCTGAGTTGGAGAATTTGGATCTATCGCTTTTTGATAAGGTTTGTATCTATACCCATCTAACAAAATCTGCCAAGGTGTATAGTTTTGTTCATCTGTTCTTAAACCAACACCCGTTGTAAAGGTCCATTTATCTTTTTTATATGTAGTATTTGCTCTTACATTCAAACGGTCTAATCCAGAGTTTATTAATGACCCTTCTTGATCAAAATAGTTCATAGAAACATTATAGGTAAGTCCTTCTTTGCCTCCAGAGATATTTACATTATGATTTTGTATTAATGCCATATCGTTCTGTAAAAGATCCATCAGATAGGTATTGTTTGTAAAATCATTAGGATTTTGCTCTAGTGTCGTAAAAGAATTATTAGGGAACGTCCCATTCAAATTATTCAGTCTCAAAAACTGAGAGTACATAGAATCTTCAAAATTCATCAAAGGCACGCTAGAGGTAATATCTTGGACTCCCATATAGCTGGTCACTCCAATATTCATTTTTCCAACCTTACCGGTTTTTGTTGTGATCAAAATAACCCCAGCAGATCCTCTTGTACCATAGATTGCAGCAGAAGCAGCATCTTTGAGAACGTCTATAGTTTCAATTTCCGCAACACTTAATTGTGGGTTTCCATCTTGAGGTATTCCATCTACCACATATAGCGGACTATTACTTCCAAAAACAGAATTAATACCACGAATTAAAACGACTGCATCAGCGCCTGGTTGACCACTACTCGATGTCACATTCACACCAGCAATTTGTCCTTGAAGTGCGCTACCAATATCTGATGTTGATATTTTTTCAATATCTTCTGCTTGTACTTGCGCTACAGCACCAGTAACTTCTCTTCTTTTTTGAGAACCGTAACCAATAACAACCACTTCTTCCAATGCAGCAACATCTTCTGTCAAGACCACATTAATGGTACTCTTTGAATTTACAGGTATTTCCTGAAGTTGATAACCGATATAACTAAAGATTAATGTACTATTTGGCGGAGCTTGTATTTCATAATTTCCATCAAAATCTGATACCGCTCCGACTGCGGTACCTTTTACCACGATGCTTACGCCCGGAAGAGGCTCACCTTCTCCAGTGATAATCCCCTTTACGCTTTTTGATTGCGCCTGAACCAAACCAAAGCCAACAATACATAATATTGCTGTCAGAAAAACCTTGAGTCTAGACTTGACAAATAAATTAAATTTCATATTCTGTTCTTTTTAAGTTTAGTTAGACAAATTTTGATTTTATTTAGATCAAGGGGCGTAACAAATGTTTTTTTAAACGGAACATATGTATAAAATCTTAAAAAAATGTTAACCAAACCCTTATAAAAGCCTAAAAAACACAGACAAAGTGAAGTATTTACATTTAGTCTATATCAATTCTGCGAAATAAGAAAAAAAATGTTAAAATATTTAGAATTTGAAAAGTAATTTAAATGGTAGGCAATCACTTTTGAAACAGAAAGTCATTTGTTCTAAAAGTGCACAACAGAAAAGGAAAGGAGGTATTTTTTTATTTAGAAAATTCAATTTTATACACAAAAGCGAAGTCGCCAATTTTGCGCTTACTAGGTTGAATAATCAAAGCGGTTTCACTTTGTTTCCAATTGATTATTTCTTGACTACCTAATAAGTGAATGCTTTTAATCTTTTGCTCTTGGCTCCCCAACGATTTTATAAGCACTTCTTTTTCTGGCCAATCTAAAACCGTTGCGTAGAGAATGTCTTCATTAGTCGTGAACCGAATATCTCTTGCTGTGTTATCAGGATTTTTATGTTCACTTAAATGCCCCTCTACAACCTCAGCTGGTCCTTCGCCATAAATTTTCCAGGGCCTGGTTCCGTAAATAGCTTCGCCATTTATAGCTAACCAATCTCCCATTTGTAGTAGGCGCTCTTGTACCTGAAAAGGTATTTCTCCCGCCGCCGTAGGTGTAATATTTAATAGTACTGCACCATTTTTACTAACCACATCCACCAAAAAATCTATAAGTCTGTTAGTAGATTTGTATTCCGGGTTCTGAATATTGCTCCACGCTTTCCAATCAATAGAATCATCCGTAAGCCAAGTAAACTCTTTTTTTTCACTCATTCTAGAGCGCTCAAGATCTAAAACTGCAGAACCTACCGCCAAATCTTCAAACTTATAAGTAACCACAACCTCTTTCCCTTTTTTAAGACCGCGATTGTAAAAATCAGCTAAAAATTGCTTTCTATATTTTTCTCCTATGATATCCATTTTATTGTCAAACCATACAATATCTGGATCATATTTAGTCGTCAATTCGGTAAGCCTGTCTAACCATTCTTGATTGAATGCAGCACTTGGTAAAGGATTTGTAGGTTTATTTGCCATCACAAATGTACCTTCTGGAACTTTTGGGCCATAGAGGCCCTCATAAAGCGGATTTGAGGCATCTGTACTTTCATCCCATGTTGGATACCATGCATACAACCAGTGCCGATGGTAGGTAGTTATAAATTTAAGTCCACGAGATTTTATGGCCTTTTCCATAGCTCCTACCACGTCTATTTTCGGTCCCATATCTTTAGCATCCCATTTGGTAAGTTGGCTATCCCACATAGCAAAACCATCCGCATGTTCTGCGATAGGACCAGCAAATTGAGCCCCTGCTTTTACAAACAAATCTGCCCAAACCTCAGCATCAAATTTTTCTGCTTTAAACATGGGAATAAAATCTTTATACCCAAAAGTATCTAAAGCTCCGTAGGTTTCTTTATGATGTTTATTGATAAGATGCCCATCCACATACATCCAACGAGAATACCACTCATTTTCATAGGCAGGAACGGAATAAGGTCCCCAGTGAAAATAAATTCCGAATTTTAAATCTTTGTACCATGCTGGAACTTCATACTGTTGTAAAGATTCCCAATCAGCGGTATATTTCTGCGTACCAATTTCTGTATCAGCCATCGTCTTTTGCGAGGTACAACTGATTGTAATTAATGCGATAATACTACTGAATACAATACCTTTCTTCATGGGCTTTGATGCTATCTATATAAATTTACTCAATTATAATCTTAGGAAAATCCTCTATTGATTGTTTCTCTACGTCCTCTTTTTTAATATTTGTTTTCCAAACATAGGCATATTTAAGGCGCTTCATTTCCGAAAAAGCAGGGATACTTTTTGACGTTATTTTAGTCCCTAATAAATTGACACTTGTTAAATTCTCTAATTTTATTAGCGGGGTTACCGCAGCATCAGACAATGGGTTATCATTCAATTTTAGTTTTTGAACGTTTGGAAATTGAGCAATCAACGCTATATGTTCATCCCCTATCTGATTATCTTCTAACGATAACCAAAGGATATTTTCTTTTATCGAAAGCAATTTTTCTAATTTTTCAGACATGCTTTTTGGCTTGCCATTTACATTAGAATTTGGCGCTAAAACCACTTCATATAAACCCGATTCAAATGCGAGTTCTCTAAGCCTAAACCCTTCTGCTTGTAACGCAATTATGGCGTCATCCGGAACCAATGCTACTTTAGGTATTTCTATTTCAGCACCTTGAGAAGTAGAAGTGCCAGATAGTCCCAACATTGTACTAGCTATTCCTGTAATAGCTTCATTGGTTTCTACGGCGGCGACTTTTGTGCTAAAACCCGCTTTAGCATTTTCTATCCAATACGTTAAAATGGCTATTTCTTCTTCGGTCAAAGGAGTTTTACCTTCGGGAGGCATAAAATTATCATCATGCGGATCTAATACTACTCTTTTAAGTATTTCAGAATTGTTGGCATCCCCAGGAATTAGTATCTCCCCATTTTTACCCCCAACTAAAATAGACACACTGTCTGCAATTGAGAGTCCACCTTTTTTCTTACTAGAATTATGACAGCTAGCACACTTATTTTGCAAAATAGGGGCCACAAGATGACCAAATACCTCAGCATCCTGGACCTTAGTAACCGCAACAAGCTCCTTTTTATCTACACCACCAAAAGGCAAGTATTTTACCAAATAGTCACTACCGTGGGTAAGGTTACCGCCATAATGCCCCGTCACGCTTAATAAAACAACTAGTAATGTAAGTGCCGCTATATTGGGTTGAAGCTTGTTGAAGCTTGCTATATTAATTTTTTCAATTCTGATAAGCCACGCTAAAAATGCAATAACTGTAGTAACAATACCAAACCAAAAGTGGGTATCTAGGGCACTCTCTTCATAATCGCCACTTAAGGACAACATGTATCCTAAAATACAGGCCACAGTACCACTAACTGCTCCTAAGAATAAAGCTAACGGAATCCCTGAAGTAAGTACAGGGTTCTTTTTCCACCGACTAGATACTTCTAAAACAAAGGCAAAAAACAAAAAGCCAATAGGCAAATGCACAACAAGCGGATGAAATCTCCCTAAAAACAATACAATATCTGGAACACTATTCTCCATAACAATAACTTCTTAATCCTTTTTAAACGCGTTCTAATTTGATGGGTGCCGTTTTATTGGCATTCCACTGGCAGATGTATAAATTTTTATCTTCATCTACGCACACATCATGACCATGTAAAATAGGCTTATTTTCTAGCTGATATGATTTCTGGAGAGCTCCTTTTTTATAGTCTGGTGCAGTTCCTCCTGGATTGGAAACAACAGTATCCCCTTCTAAAATGGTCACAAAACCAGTATGATCTTTCCAGTTTGTTTTCCCTACTTTTGGCTGTGACCAACAGACACCTGCATATAAATTAACATCATCAAAAACAGGTCTACACACTTGCATATTTGGTAAGAATAAAGTCTTGACATACGTACCATCTAAAGTAAACCATTTAAAAGATTGTTGATTTCTTGAAGTACACACAACCATTGGATTATTTTTATCTCTATGATCTATAGCTACACCATGCGCATTCTGCAAATTATAATTAGCATCTTCATTATCATGGCCTCCCCATTTACGTATAAACTCGCCTTTATAGGAATATTGTAAAATAAAATCTTGACCATAGCCATCTGCCACATAAATATCTCCATTAGGGCCAATAGCAACTTCTGTAGGACAAAAATTTAATCCTGATTCATAAACTCCAATAGTTTGCGGGTGTCCAATATCAAACAAAACTTTCCCATCTGTAGTTGTCTTGCTTACTCTACCGTTATGCTTAACCCATTGTCCTGTTTTATTCAAATACCATCCTGAATCTGCAAGAAATAAAAAGTCTTCCCCACCTTCATTAGAAATAGTTAATCCGTGACCTCCTGGATAAGCGGTACCCCAATAATCTAGGAGCTTTCCCGATTTATCAAAAATTAGAACATTATTTTTAGGATGATCTCCTATCATAATCAACCGTCCTTTACTATCCATTTGCATTTCATGGCAATTTAATAAAGGGGTTCTTACCGAACTTATTTGTGCCCAGTCATTGTGAACTTTGTATTGGTAATCACCATGACCTAAAATGGTTTCTTCTGGTTTATTATTTTTTAATATGGTAAAGCCGAATGACGGTACAGCCGCTAATGCTGCCGTAGCCGCAGTGGTCTTTTTTATAAAATTTCTTCTGGTTGGCATTGTGTTGATTTAATATTAAGTAAGTAAACTTTTAACCACATTTCCATGAACATCGGTTAATCTGTAGCGTCTTCCTTGATGTTTAAATGTTAATCTTTCATGATCCACTCCAAAGAGGTGCAATAGTGTTGCATGAAAATCATGAACATGTACTGGGTCTTTCACCACATTATAACTAAAATCATCTGTCTCGCCGTAGCTAAACCCAGGCTTAACACCTGCTCCTGCCATCCACATAGTAAAGGCTTTTGGATGATGATCTCTTCCGTAATTTTCTTTAGTAAGTTGCCCTTGTGAGTATACTGTTCTACCAAACTCACCACCCCAAACAACCAAAGTATCATCTAACATACCTCGTTGTTTTAGGTCTTTTATCAAAGCTGCTGTAGGTTGATCTGTTTTTTGCGATTGGCTCTTAACCCCTCCAGGACAATAGTTATGTTGATCCCATCCTTGGTGGTATAATTGCACAAATTTCACACCCTTTTCTAATAACTTTCTTGCCATTAAACAATTGGCTGTATAAGTTCCAGGATCCCTACTATCTTTACCGTACATCTCAAAAGTACTGTCTGACTCATCTGATAAATCAGAAACTTCAGGTACCGAAGTTTGCATTTTAAAAGCCATTTCATATTGTGACATTCTAGCCTGAATTTCAGGATCTCCGTAGGCATCTTTTTGTAAATCATTTAAATCACCCAAATAATCTAACATATGTCTACGGTCCTGACCATCATAATTTTCAGGGTCACTTAGATACAAAACAGGATCTTTTCCGGATCTAAATTGCACGCCTTGATGCTCTGTGGGTAAAAATCCATTACCCCATAAACTAGCTTTTAAAGGTTGCCCTTTTCCATTTTTAGAAACCAGCGTAATAAACGTAGGTAAGTTTTCATTGTCAGAACCCAAGCCATAACTCAACCAAGAGCCTATAGAAGGTCTTCCTGGCAGCTGATTGCCCGTTTGCATAAAGGTTATAGCAGGAGTATGGTTTATTTGGTCTGTTTGCATTCCTTTAATGAAACACAAATCATCTACCACTTCCGATAAATAAGGCATAGCATCACTCACCCAAGCCCTAGATTCTCCATATTGCTTAAAATTAAATGTAGATGGCGCTATAGGCAAGGTACTTTGGTTACCACTCATCCCTGTTAGTCTTTGACCACTCATCACCGAATCTGGTAATTCTTTTCCAAACATATCCGTCAATTTTGGTTTGTAATCAAACAAATCCATCTGTGAAGGGCCACCACTTTGAAATAAATAAATAATCCTCTTTGCTTTCGGCAAATGATGTGGTAAGCCTAGTCTATTTTTATTATAGGATTTTAAAATATCTTCAGGTGAGCTATCTTTCCCGATACCCGCGAACATTTTATCTGCCCCTAAAAGACTGCCTAAAGCCAAAGCACCAAGTCCTAATGATGTTTTCTTTAAAAACTGTCGTCGGTCTGCTTGTCTTTCTACGTCTTGTAAATCTTTATTATTAGACCTTAATTTATGTTGATGATCGTTACACATTGTTTTATTCTTATAAGGTTACCAATTTATCTTTTTGTAATTGTAGCATCAGCATTCATAATAGTACTGGCTACAACGGCGTTTGCAGCTATTAATGCCTTATTATCACTTTCACTTAATTCATAAGCTCCTGTTTTTAACCATCCTAAGGCTTTACTCAGGTTGCTATTAAATTTATCGTATTCAGATTTTTGTAATTTCCTCAATACGCTTAATTCTTTTTCAGTTGCTGTTCTACCTGTTAGTTTTATAAAAGCCAATTTCAGTCCTGCATCAATAGTTTTCTCTTCTGCCATACGCTTTCCTAAAACTCTTGATGCTTCTATATACGTAGGGTCATTAAGGATTACTAAGGCTTGCAGTGGTGTGTTGGTTTTCTGTCTTCTAGAAGAACACAAATCTCTTGTTGGAGCATCAAAAGTGGCTATAGTAGGATTCGGAATTGTTCTTTTCCAAATGGTATATATACTCCTTCTATACAAGCCTTCTACACCATCTTGCTCATACGTATCACCATTCACTTCCCATAAGCCTTCTGGCTGGTAAGGTTTAACACTTTCACCTCCTATTTTTTCATTTAATAATCCAGAAGCATATAAAGCATTATCCCGAAGCATTTCTCCAGATAGTCTTGTTGATGGACCACGAGACAGCCATCTATTTTCTCCGTCTACTGCTAAAAGCTCTTTACTAATAACAGAACTTTGCTGATACGTGTTAGACATCATCATCGTTTTTAATAAATCCTTTATATCCCAACCTGAAGACACAAAACGAATCGCTAACCAGTCTAATAGTTTAGGATGTGTTGGTAAATCGCCTTGATTCCCAAAATCTTCTGAGCTTAATACCAATCCTCTCCCAAAGAGATTCTGCCAGTATCTGTTTACAGTAACTCTCGCCGTTAATGGATTATCTTTATCTGTAATCCATTTAGCTAAACCAAGTCTATTTTTTGGCCATTCCTCTTTCCAAGGGAAAATATCTTGAGGCACATTTGGAAAAACAGAATCGGTAGGAGAATCATAATTACCCCTATCTAAGATATAAGCTTGTCTTGGAGACTTGCTTTCTTTCATGACCATAATTTGTTTTACTTTTTCGGTACTATCAACCAAAGCCCCCCTTTTATGCTCCACGTCTTTTAAGACTGATACGTATTCCTGAGATTTTGTACTTAAAAAATACTGGGTTAATTGTTGCTTTTCTAGCGCATTTAAACTAGCGTATGGTTTTTTCTGAAGATTCTTTAATTTATCTGAGGTGCTAATCTGTAAGACCTCAATTGGAGAAATTTCTTTATCAAAAACCAATAAGTTATCTACTATGGCCCCGCCGATACCCTTATCTCTCCAGATAGCCCCAACGCGTAAGCCTGGCTCAAGTTTTGGACTCTTTTTCCCATAAAGTTGTAATCCATTAAAGATGATATCTTTATAAAGATTATCAAACTTCATTTTTGTTTTTAATTGCTCTCCGTCTTGATAAATATGTATTCCTTTTGCTTTACTAGAGCCATCATACGTCATCGTTAATTGCACCCACTTATCTTTAGGTACGTCATTTAAAGATTCAATAACAATAGCATTATCTGGATATACATGCGCCAATAGAGCTTCAATCTTGTTTTCTTTTATTTTTAAATGATACCCCCTAAAACTATGCAACTCAGAACTATTCATCTTATGAAAAATAACCCCATCCGTAATTTCTTCCGGAATAAAAACTTGGATTGAAATACTAAAAGGTTGATTTCTTTTAAAAATTCCAATTTTATCTAAGTCTAGCCAAGTATCGCCATCCATAGCCAACCCTTTTCCTGAGACCCCTTGTTTGTAAACAGCCTTTTCATTTTCTACAAACTCTTGACGCATTTGAACCTTGTTATTGCCATTACCACCAACAGCATTTACAAGTCTTTGGTCGTCAAAATTAAATGCCGCAACTAAACCATCTGGCTTCACCTTTGTGACAATATTTTTATAAGATTCATTTGCAAGCCATTGCGCTGCTTTTTGGCTTTCTGTTGTAATTGTTTTTGTTAGCTTTTTCTCACTAGTTTTTACAATTTTATCTAAATACGCAAGGACGCCTTCTTGCTCCTTAGTAGGCAACATCATAGCGGGTACCGGGGTGGCCAAATCCCAAGGTATTAGCCCTGTTTCATCTACGTTATTAAAGAAACTGTACATCTCATAATAATTTTTCTGAGATATAGGATCATATTTATGGTCATGACATTTTGCGCAAGCATAGGACAAGCCTAGCATGCCTTGACTCACTGTAGCTGTTCTATCGGCTACATATTCAGATCTAAATTCCTCATCGATAATACCTCCTTCTAAGTTTTGTGGATGCAAACGATTAAAAGTGGTGGCTAATTTTTGCTCACGAGTGGCATTTTCAAATAAATCTCCTGCCAATTGCCAAGTAAGAAAATCATCATAAGGCATATTCTCATTAAAAGAATTAATTACCCAATCTCTCCAAGGAGACGTGTCTCTGTACTTATCATTACTATATCCATGCGTATCTGCATACCTAGAAACGTCCATCCAATCTAAAGTCATTTGCTCACCAAAATGTTTTGAAGCTAAAAGCCTGTCTAGTTGTTTTTCATAGGCATTAGAAGAGGTATCTTTTAGAAAATCGTTTATTTCTTCTGTAGTAGGTGGCAAGCCGGTTAAGTCAAAAGAAGCTCTACGTAATAAAACTTCCTTGTTTGCTTTTTTGGAAGGCACCAAGTTTACTTCCTTTAATTTTGCTAAAACAAAATTATCTATCTCATTACCTATAAATTCTTTATTATCAACATTAGGAACTTCATATTTCTCTGGCTTTAAAAAAGCCCAATGCTCCTTATATTCAGCGCCACTCTCTATCCATTTTATCAATACTGCTTTCTCATAATCTGTAAGCGTTAAATGGGAACTAGGCGCGGGCATTATTAAATCTGGATCATTAGACATAATCCGATGAAAAAATTCACTTTTCTTTAAATTGCCGGGTGTTATCGCAAATTTACCTGGGCTTTCACTTAATTCTCCGTAAGCAAACTCCGCCTCATGTAGCTGCAAGCCTCCTTTTATGTTTCCTTTGTCTGGTCCGTGACATAAATAGCACTTATCCGATAATATAGGTTTCACATGTTGGTTAAAATCTACTTTTTCAGGTAGCTTTTCATATTCCAACGAGACCATCTCAGGTAGCTCAGGACCCCCACATGATATCAAGATGGCTATAAAGATTCCAAAAATTATAAAATTGCTAATTTTCATCATAAAAATTTATAAAATAAGTAACTCATCAAAAATAGAATTTAAAAGAAACATACTATTGAACAAATCAGTTCATAAAATGCACATTTCAGACATGTTCACTTTTTGTCTAGTGCATTTCAGCTCATATTTCCTTAATTTAGCATGGCTAACGCAGTTGTATGTAATTAGAAAAGATGACCTATTCAGTTCTAATAGCGCAAAAAACAGATTTAAAATGATTGAAATTTTACAATCCCTACGTTTAACCTTATTAAATATTGGCTATGCTAAACTTGATAGCTCATGGAATTTTGATAATGTCATTAGCCCTTTTACGCGTATGTATTATATCACTAAAGGGAGCGCGAAAGTGTACCATAACAACCAAACATTTACCCTAAAACCGGGGTTTATGTACATTGTACCTAGCTATGCTTACGCTAGATATTCTTGCGAAGAGTACCATGAACAATATTATATCAGCTTTTTAGAAGAAGTAAACAATGGCGTATCTATTTATAGTCTAAAAGATTTTATTTACGAACTAGAAGCAACACCTCATATGTTATCTTACTTTGAACGGCTAACGGAGTTGAATAATAAACGTGAAATAAAAAATAGTGACCCAAAAACGTATGACAACAAACCCACACTATTAGATTTTATAAAGCAAAATGAAAGTTTGAATACCAAAGATTTTCTAGAAACACAAGGGCTACTTACCGTGCTATTTTCAAAATTTATTACTAATTACAAATTGCAAAATGAGCAAAAGGTGAATAATTTTGGAATGCAAAAAACACTAAATTACATCAACCACAATCTGCATTTACCTATTACCGTAGAAGAACTTGCTACCTTCTGTAATTATAGTCCAGATTACTTTTCTAAACAGTTTAAACAGATCTATAATATTGGACCTAATAAGTACATTCAAGAGAAAAGAATAGAGCGCTCTCAACTATTATTATTAACTACCAATGACACTTTGAAAGAGATTGCTGAAAAAGTGGGACTGGATAACATCTCTTACTTTTCTAGGCTATTTAAAAAACATACGGGGAAAACACCTGCTTTTTTCAGAAAAGAGCAGGTGCATATCTAAGATTTATAACCCACTAAAACTTACGGTCTTTTCTCCCACGCATCTTATTTGCCTCTGAGTCTCCCATAAATTTTTCTTTCTTAGGATCCCATTCCAAAGGTCTTCCCAAATTGTAGGCTATATTAGCTATATTACACACGGTTGCAGAACGGTGACCGGTTTCTACATCGCAAATAGGCTGAGTTCTGGATTTTGTGGCATCCACCCAATCTTGCAAATGATTTCCATTACTATTGTACAATTTTACTTTAGCATTAGATAAATCTGTCGTAAGTAAATTTGCAGGGGTCGTTTCCAAATAACTTCGGCTAACATCCATAGTACCTTTAGAGCCAATAAAGCGAACACCCCAACCTCTACCAAAATCTTCATGAATCATTTCTATCCCGTTTTCATAATACATTTTTAATCCACGGACTGCATTCTTATCTGTAGGCGGTATGTATTTTACAGGCCCAGAGCTATCCATATCTAAAGCCCATTGTACAATATCAAACATATGAGCACCCCAATCACAAAGAATACCTCCACCCACTTCTTCATAAAGTCTCCAATCTGGCCAGAAATCTACATCATTACGAGACGGTGCTAATCGGTGATTGTACGAAAGCATTGGCGCAGGGCCACACCAATTATTCCAATTAACCTCAGATGGCATTGCTTCTGCCTTTAAATTATAAGGAACGGCAGGATCACCCACATTGACTAAAACTTTTTGAATATCACCAAGATGTCCGTTTCTTATCAACTCACAGGCTTTTCTGAAAGACTCCCAAGAGCGCTGCATACTTCCTGTTTGTAATATTTGCCCTGTTTTTTTTGTGGTTTTTACTAAGGCAATACCTTCTTCAATATTATGCGTTAAAGGCTTCTCACAATAGACATCTTTACCTGATTTCATGGCATCAATAGCCTGAATGGCATGCCAATGATCTGGCGTAGCAATCACTACGCCGTCAATATCGTTTCGCTCTAAAAGCTCTTTATAATTTAGATATGTACTAACAGCCTTATAGTTAGACACATTTCTTTTTTCAGCATATATTTTTTCTACATGCCCCTTGAACCATTGATTTTTGGTACTCCAAACATCACTAGCTGCTACTACTTGTGCGCTAGTATTCCCGATAAAATTTTTAGCAAGACCTTGACTTTGTTTTCCCAAGCCAATAAATCCTAGGTTCATTTTATCACTTGGAGCTATAAAACCTCTTCCAAATACATGTCTGGGCAAAATACTAATGGCACCTGCTGCTAATGCAGTTTTAGCAATAAATCCTCTTCGCGATATATTTTGATCTACTATCTTTTTATTTTTTATTTTTTGGTCTTTCATTTTTAGTTACTTCTTTTTGTAGGTTGATATTTATGTTTACTAGTACTCCCATTTGTTTGGCGCTCTGATAAAACTATAACTTCACAAAAGGATGACGGATCATATATGAGTAAAAAGATACTATATATGATTTTTATCCGTCGCTATCAACACAAAAAAATCCTTGAACAGTAGCAACTGTCAAGGATTCCTTAATTTATAGGGTATGTACGCCTAAAAAAGTGTTACTTAACTCTTTTCCCAAACGCCATCCATTTCCTCCAAGGTCTTACCTTTAGTTTCAGGTACGAATTTCCACACCACAAACATGGCTATTAATCCCATTATACCATAAATCCAATACGCAAAACCATGATTAAATTTTTCTAAGAGGTAACTGTTTTTATCCATCATTGGAAAAGTCCAAGACACTACATAATTACTAATCCACTGTGCAGCTACCGCCACCGCTAAGGCTTTGTCTCTTATTTTATTCGGAAACATTTCTGATAGTAACACCCAAGTTACGGGTCCCCAGCTCATGGCAAAGCCTGCAACATATACCAACATGCAGATTAAGGCTAGAATCCCAACAGTTTGCGAGTAGAAGGTTGCTCCCAAAGCAAACATAGCAACAGCCATCCCTAATGCTCCAATGATCATCAAAGGTTTTCTACCATATTTATCTACGGTAAGAATTGCTAAAACGGTAAACACCAAGTTTACCCCCCCAACAATAATAGTCTGTAGTAAGGCTGTATCGGTACCAGATCCCATATTTTTAAAAATCTCAGGCGCGTAATACAAGACTACATTAATACCTACAAATTGCTGAAATACAGATATTAAAACGCCAATAACCACTACTGCTATTCCAAAAGAAAATAGCTTGCCCGATTTATGAGATACGGTATTTTTAATGTCACTTAATATTTTTTGAGCTTCTAATTTTCCGTTTACTTTTTCAAGGACTTGCAGTGCTTTTTTTGGTTCGTTTTTAAGCACTAAGGAGCGTGGTGTATCTGGAACAAATAATAAAAACCCTAGAAATAATGATGCCGGAATTATTTCTGAAGCAAACATCCAACGCCAACCAACGGTATTTAACCAAGTATCATCTCCTTGTCCTGCGATGTAATAGTTTACAAAATAGACAATTAACATCCCAAAAATAATAGCAAACTGATTCAGCGAAACTAGTTTACCCCTGATTTTTGCAGGTGCTATTTCTGCGATATATAATGGCGATAACATCGATGCTAACCCTACACCAATACCACCTATTATTCTATAAACAATAAAGACATATATAAAAGTATGGTCTCCTGCTCCAATGGGCTTCATAAATAGCTCTGGCATTGCAGAACCCAATGCGGAACAAAGAAAAAGGATTGCTGCGAGCAACAATCCTTTTTTTCTTCCTATTTTTTTACTGATATATCCTCCAGAAATTCCTCCAATAATACAACCGATTAATGCGCTAGACACTAAAAATCCTAATCGCGAATTAGCAGACATTTCATCTAAACCAAAAGGCAATACAAAAAAACTATCTAATGCACTTACAGTTCCCGAAATTACCGCTGTATCATAACCAAAAAGTAATCCGCCTAATGTAGCAACGAGCGTTAGTTGCATTAAGTATTTAGAATTTCTAGGAGTTTCCATAGATCAGATTTATATGTACTGGTTGATGATGTTTTCAAATAACTCTTGCTTACCACTTTTTAATTCTAGTTCGCCATTTTCTTGAGCTACTTTATACAAATCTTCCAACGTTAACTTTCCTGCTTCAAAATCTTTACCTTTTCCAGCATCAAACGAACTGTAACGTTTTGTTCTCAAATCATCATAAGCTGAAGAAGTAATAATCTTATCTGCTGTTAACAATGCTCTTGCAAACGTATCTGCACCACCAATATGCGCTAAGAATACATCTTCCATATCCGTAGAGTTTCTTCTAATCTTAGCATCGAAATTAACACCACCCCCTTGCAAACCGCCAGCTTTTAGGAAGACCAACATAGCTTCTGTAGTTTCTTGAATATTGTTAGGAAATTGATCTGTATCCCATCCATTTTGATAATCTCCACGGTTAGCATCTAAACTACCTAACATCCCTGCTTTAGCGGCTGTAGCAATTTCATGTTGAAAAGTATGCTGTGCTAAAGTGGCATGATTTACTTCTATATTAATTTTAAAATCCTTATCTAAACCATACTCTTTTAAAAAGCCAATTGCTGTAGCGGAATCAAAATCATATTGGTGTTTCATGGGCTCCATAGGTTTTGGCTCAATAAAGAAATTACCTTTAAAACCTTGAGCTCTGGCATAATCTCTAGCCATTACTAGAAACTGTCCCATATGGTCTAACTCACGCCCCATATCAGTATTTAATAAAGACATATATCCTTCTCTACCACCCCAAAAAACATAGTTTTCACCATCTAATGCCATCGTAGCATCTAAAGCCAACTTCACTTGACCTCCAGCTCTAGAAAGCACATCGAAATCAGGATTTGTAGCAGCACCATTCATGTAGCGCGGATTAGAAAAACAGTTCGCAGTACCCCAAAGTAATTTTACTCCTGAAGCTGCTTTCTTTTCTTTAATATATTCTGTAATTGTTACCAATCTTTTCTCTGACTCAACAAAAGTGGATGCCTCTTGAATTAAATCGTAGTCATGAAAACAGAAATAATCAAAGCCCATTTTACCAATAAATTCAAATGCAGCATCTGCTTTATCTTTTGCCGCTTGGATAGGGTCTGAAGCTTTGTCCCATTCAAAGCTTTGAGTTCCAGGACCAAAAGGATCTCCTCCTTGACCACAGAACGTATGCCAATAAGCTATAGAAAATTTAAAATGCTCGCGCATTGTTTTTCCTGCAACTACTTGCTCTGGATTATAATATTTAAATGCTAATGGATTATCAGAATCCTTACCTTCAAATTTAATCTCCCCAATACCTTTAAAATATTCTTTATCTCCTAAGATTGCCATGTTATTTAATTTTAAGTTGTTATTCTATTTATTATTTAAAACGAGTTCTAATTCTTTTTTCCAATTTTGATACGCTTCTTGATACGGCTTTTTGTCCTTGAAAGGCATAAAAGTCATCACATGATCATTATCCATAATTAATTTGCCATACGTATCAAAATCACCCTCATGCAGACCGGCAGCCCTTGCCGCTCCAATAGCGCCCGTAGTATTGTATATCTCTATTTCATATCCTATCAAGGTGGCTACTGTATTTGCAAAAATGTCTGATCGAAATAAATTGTCATTACCTGCCCGAATTACATTTACATTAATGCCATCCGATTTTAAAATTTCCATTCCGTACACAAAAGAAAAGGCGATACCTTCCAAAGCAGCTCTACATAAATGACCTTTATGGTGGTTGTTAAGATTTACATTAACCAACCTTGTCCCTATGTCTTTATTGTTCAACATACGCTCAGCGCCATTTCCAAAAGGAAGCATGCAAACACCGTCAGCCCCGGTAGCTATTTCTGAGGCTAGCGTATTCATCTCTTCATAAGAGTTTACCGCTAGGTTGTTCAACAACCAACGATATTGTATTCCTGCACCATTGATGTTTAATAACTTACCGATACGCGGGTCTGATTTTTTATAATTTACGTGTGCAAAATTATTTACGCGTGTACTTTCTTTACCTGACAAACTATCTGTTACCGCGTAAACCACGCCAGAAGTTCCGCCTGTTGCAGCTACTTCTCCTGGATTAAATACATTTAGAGACAATGCATTGTTAGGCTGGTCTCCTGCTCTATAGAAGATGGGAGTTCCAATAGCCAGGCCACTTTCTTCGGCGCCTTTTTCATCTACCTTAGATTGCAAACCAAAAGTGTCTACGATAGTAGGCACCAAAGCCTCCTCTATCCCGTAGTAATCTAAAAGAAATTGAGCAATACTATCAGTTTTAAAATCCCAAAAAATACCCTCAGATAAACCAGAGATTGTAGTATTTATTTTATTAGAGAACTTATATGCTATATAATCTCCAGGTAACAAAAACTTGTGAATTTTAGCATATATGTTTGGTTCATTCTCCTTCACCCATCTTAATTTAGACGCGGTAAAATTAGCGGGGGAATTAAGTAAATGTCCAGCACACTTTGCTTCTCCTAAAGCTTCAAAAGCGTTGTTACCAATTTCTACAGCCCTACTATCACACCAAATAATACTTTTTCTCAAAGGTTTGCCTTCTTTGTCTACAATGACAAGTCCATGCATTTGGTACGAAATACCAATCCCTTTAATATCTGCTTTAGAAACAGCATATTTCCTTTTTAAGCGCTCAATAGCTTTACAAATATGTTTCCACCATTCCTCAGGGTTTTGCTCTGCCCAACCATTTTTCAAGGCAAGCATGCTCATTTCTGTCTCTGGCTCTTGAACAACCCCAAGACTTCTTCCTGTTTTAATCTCTACTAAAGCCGCTTTTATAGACGAACTTCCTAAATCGAATCCTATGTAATACATATTGTTATAATGAATCTCTTACAATAATTTTTGTGGGTACATACACTTGAAGTGGTTTATCTGAATTGATAAACTTTGCGGCATTAACGCCCAGCTCCTCAAAATCTGTAGTTACTACCGTTATCCCTTTATATATAAACTTTTTCATAGGCGTATCGTTATAGGATAAAAAGCCTACATCTACACCTGGTTCCAAATTTTGTGAACGACACTGTTCTAAAAAAACACCTAATACGCGGTCGCTTACACTAAGATAAGCGACCCCTTTTTCTATGTTATATTCCTGTGGATTTGTTTTAACCTGATAATCGAAATTGTTATCCTGGCAATATTTTTCAAAATAATCTACCGTCTCTTTGGCATGATTGGTATACGTAGGATATAGAAAATGAAGCGCCTTATATTTCTTAAAGTTTTCCGTAATAGACTCCAATCCTTTATAAAAAGAGCGTCCAAAATCTTGAAAAACATAATTATTTTCTGGATTAGAATTAATATTCCAATCTATTAATAGCAAATCATTATTCGGGATTTTTGCTAAGGTTTTCGAAACTTGCTTATGGTCAAAACCCATTACTACATATTTGTAATATTTCCCTAAACTATTATTGAGTATTGTTTTAAAATTTTCAATATTATAATGGTGAAATTGAACATCGGTAATAATATCATCTTCCATTTCATTAATGAAAGAATGATACAACACTTCTTTATACGCCTTAAAAGTATCCAAGACCAATAAAACTTTTCTGTTTTTACTAGCGATATAATAGCCTTTATTGGGAACAGATTTAATAACCCCATTCTCCTTTAATATAGTATATGCCTTAAAAACGGTATCTCGTGATAGATGATGTTCTTGACAAAAAACATTCACGGAAGGCAATGAATCACCAATAGCCAAAACATCCTTTGCGATAGATTGGTTAATTACATCAACAATTTGCTGATATTTTGGCACATCACTCTCGTGATCAATAATAAAACTAAAGCTATTTTGCATAATCATCAACTGTACTGGTCTGTTCTGGTACGTGTCAAATATATAGCATTAATTTGAATTTGCAAAAAAATACTTTTTGCAACCGTTGAGTTTTACTTCATAAATAAAATGTGGTTAAAAAAAGTTTAGTAAATTTGCAGACTCAAAATGCCCACGTGGTGAAATTGGTAGACATGCCACCTTGAGGGGGTGGTGTTCGCAAGGACGTGCTAGTTCGAATCTAGTCGTGGGCACATAAGTCATTTAAGAAATTATTTCTTAAATGACTTTTTTATTTTACAAAACTATTCTACCGCTCATTCTCTAACCGAACATTTATTTCCGTAAAAAAATCACAGAAATAATACATACAATCATTTAAAAGATTAAATTTGTTTAATCTTTTTTCAAAATAAATGAACAACGTAAAAAAATACTTCAGTATTAGAGATTTGGAAAATTTATCTGGAATAAAAGCCCATACCATTCGTATTTGGGAAAAGAGATATAATTTACTAGAACCAGAACGCACCACAACCAACATCAGAAACTATAGTTTAAAAAGCCTGCAAAAGCTTTTAAACATTACGCTGCTTTATAACAATGGGCATAAGATTTCTAAAATTGCACAAATACCTGAAACTGACATTCCTAATTTCGTGCAAGAAGTTATTGAGAAAAAAACAGTAAAAAACCATGCTATAAATTCTTTCAAAATAGCGATGGTAAATTTTGACTCTAATTTATTTTACAATACTTACAATAGCTTACTAAAGGAACATAGCTTTAAAGAGGTCTTCTATGATGCTTTTATTCCGCTTTTAAATGAACTAGGATTGCTATGGCAGAATAATGCTGTGAGTCCGTCTCATGAGCATTTTATCACCAACTTAATTAAACAAAAAATTATATTAAACACAGAAAAGCTTCTGGTTGATAAGCCCACGAGAACAGATAAAACTTTTGTGCTTTTTCTTCCAGACAATGAAATACATGATATTGGTTTACTCTATTTAAACTATGAAATAACATTGAGAGGTTATAAAACTATCTACCTAGGACAAACAGTGCCTATTGAATGTTTAAAAGATTTATTGAGCTATTGCGACAATATTTACTTCCTATCTTATTTTACTGTTGAACCTAATAAAGGAAAACTCCGTAAGTATTTAGAAAATTTTAACCAAGAGTTAGGTATAGAGAATAATTACAAGTTTTGGATTTTAGGACATCAAGTACAACACATACAAGCTGATATGCTTCCTGAAAATATGAACAAATTTAAATCGATTGAAAAACTAGTTAGCGCGTTGTAATACTTTAAAAACTGCATGAAAAAAAAAGTAATAATTATTGGTTCCGGGTTTTCTTCTCTATCTGCTGCTGCCTATTTAGCAAAAGACGGTTTTGACGTAACTATTTATGAAAAAAATAATACCGTTGGAGGACGCGCACGTCAACTAAAGAAAGAAGGTTTCACGTTTGATATGGGACCTAGCTGGTACTGGATGCCAGACATTTTCGATAAATTCTTTAACGATTTCGGTAAAAAAACTTCGGACTATTATCAATTAGATAAATTGAGCCCTGCCTATAAAATATTTTTCTCCGATGATGTGATTACCATTGGAGACTGCATGGATAAAATATGTGAAGAGTTTGAGCGTATTGAATCTGGTAGCGCTATTCACTTGAGAAAATTTATAAAGGTTGCGCAAGAAAATTATGATATTGCTATAAACAAAGTAGTCCTACGACCAGGGCTTTCACCTTTAGAGTTGGTAACTCCTGAAACCATAACTAGAGTAGATCAATTTTTTAAAACGATTAGTTCCGAGGTCCGTAAAAGATTTAAGAACAAAAAACTAATCTCTACTTTAGAATTTCCTGTATTGTTCTTAGGAGCAAAACCTAGCAAAACCCCATCATTCTATAGCTTTATGAATTTTGCTGATTTTGGTTTAGGAACATGGCATCCAAAAGGAGGCATGTATGAAATTATCTTGGCCATGGAAAGCTTGATCAAAGAACTAGGTGTCAAGATAGAAACCAATAGCCCTGCTACCAAAATTCTCGTAGAAAATAAAAAAACTACGGGTATCATTGTAAATGGAGAAACACATTCCGCAGATTTTATATTAAGTGGTGCAGATTATCATCATTCTGAAACTTTATTAGCCGAAGAACACAGGCAGTTTACAGAAGCTTATTGGAATAAAAAAACATTTGCTCCGTCATCATTATTATTTTATGTTGGCTTTGATAAACGCCTTAAAAATATAGAGCACCATAATTTATTTTTTGATACTGATTTTGAATTGCATGCTGAAGAAATTTATGATGAACCTAAATGGCCTAAAAACCCCCTATTCTATGCGAATTTCCCTTCCGTAACAGATAAAAGCATGGCGCCAGAAGGGAATGAAACTGGTTTTTTCTTGGTCCCTATTGCTCCAAATTTAAAAGATACTGAAGAAATTAGAGAAGAGTATTTTAATCTAATTCTTAACAGATTTGAGGAAAAAACAAATCAAAAGATAAAAAACAATATTATATTTAAAGAGTCCTTTTGTGTAAATGATTTTATTGAAGAATACAACTCTTACAAAGGGAATGCTTACGGTTTAGCAAATACATTAACTCAAACCGCATTTTTAAGACCCAATCTTAAAAGCAAAAAAGTGAAAAATTTATTTTTTACTGGACAGCTTACGGTTCCAGGACCTGGAGTTCCACCAGCATTAATCTCGGGGAAATTAGTGTCTGAATTGATTACCAAATCAAATAACTAAAACTATGAAAAGTATTTTCGACCAAGTTTCTTATAGCTGCAGCAAGACGGTTACAGAATCATACAGCACATCATTCTCTTTAGCAACAAAAATGCTACACACTACTATTCGTGGAGATATCTATAACATCTATGGTTTTGTTCGTTTTGCAGATGAAATCGTAGATACTTTTCACGACTATAATAAAGAGCTACTTTTTGATAAGTTTGAAAATGATTTAAAAGACGCTCTAGAACATAAGATAAGCCTTAACCCTATTTTAAATTCTTTTCAACATACCTACCATGCGTATAACATTCCCTACCACTTGGTAGACTCCTTCATGAAAAGCATGCGTATGGATCTTTATAAAACGGTTTATAAAACAGATGCGGAATACAAGGAATATATCTATGGCTCTGCAGATGTAGTAGGCTTAATGTGTTTAAAGGTTTTTGTCCAAGGAAATCAAGAAAGTTATGATTCTTTAAAAACGTCTGCAATGGCATTGGGTTCTGCGTTTCAAAAAGTAAACTTTTTGCGTGATTTAAAAGATGACTTTGAAGATTTAAACAGAACGTATTTCCCTAATACAAATTTAAAACAACTAGATGAAGCTTCTAAAAAAAGAATCGTAGATGAAATAAAGGCCGATTTTCAATTAGGATATGAAGGAATTGAACGATTACCACATACGGCTAAATTTGGGGTGTACACTGCTTATAAATATTACTCTAGACTACTTAGTAAACTGCAAAAAACGCCACCATTAGAAATACAAAATGCAAGAATTAGGGTTCCTAATTATGAAAAATTTGGACTTCTTGCAAAATCATATGTAAATTACAAACTTAATTTAGTTTAATAATGAATACGCTTATCTGGATACTTCTATTTATCAGCACATTTGCCTTTATGGAATTCATGGCTTGGTTTAGCCATAAATACATCATGCATGGTTTCTTATGGGTGTTGCATAGTGACCATCACCACAAAGACCACGATTCTTGGTTTGAACGTAATGATGCATTTTTCATAATTTATGCTGTTGTAAGCATGTCTTTTATTTTAGCAGGAGTCAAAACTTGGTTCTGGTATGGCCTGCCTATTGGCTTTGGAATTATGGCTTATGGAGCAGCATATTTCTTAGTTCATGACATCTTCATCCACCAACGCTTTAAGTTGTTTAGAAACGCTAACAATAGGTATGCAAAAGGTGTACGTAGAGCGCATAAAATGCACCACAAACATACAGGAAAAGAAGATGGTGAATGTTTCGGAATGCTAATTGTTCCGTTCAAATATTTTAAAAAGTAAGTTTTATACTTAGTTTAATAACAGGCGGTCTAGTAGTGCTCTTGTGCTTTCACTATTCCAATCTGCAGCACCCGTTTTATCGATAACAATCTCTCCTGATTTACCGATTACAAATGTTGCAGGTATGGTCGAAGATTTCAATACGGCCGGAGTCGCATTTTGAGGATAATAAACAGGTAAAGTAAAACTTTTCTTTTTCATAAAGGCATCTACTACAGCCCTATCTTCATTGGTAACGAAGAGAAATACTACCTTAGTCCCATACTCATCATACAAAGCTTGAAAATCAGGCATTTCAGCAACACAAGGCGGACACCAAGTGGCCCAGAAGTTCACCACCACAACTTGATTCTGAAACTCTTTGAAATTTATAGATTTATTTTCCGGAGCAACTAAGCTCCATTGGTAATCTTTCAAGATTGACCTTTCTTCCTCAGCTACCTCAGAAGGAGCAAAGGAAATAAGTTTGTTCACAAAAACTTTCACAGGAAAACCCAAAGGAGTAAACAAAACGATACCTGCCGCCAGAAGCAATACAAGGTTGACAATTTTATCCTTACTAAATTTCATTATTTCGCTAGAAGGCGATCTATTAAGTCATAAATCTTAGAATTATCCCAATCGGCTATTCCTTCTTTATGAATTACTATATTACCTTCTTTGTCTATTAAATAAGATGTTGGAGCTTTAATATCTTTTAATGGCATTTTCTCCCCAATAAATAGATAAGTTACAGGGAAATTGAGATTATGTTCTGCCATAAAAGTTTCTACAGGAACTCTTTCTTCATCAGAAATAATATAGAAATCTACTTTGCCCTCGTATTTATCGTACAGAGCTTGTATACTTTGTAGTTCTGCTTCACAAGGAAGTACCCATGATGCAAAGAAATTTACAAATATGACTTTACCCTTTGATCGCTTAAAATTGAAAAAATTCCAGTTTTCATCCTTAAGTTTCCAATCGTAATCTGTAATTTTATTTCTATCGGATTCCTCGGTAACAGAAGGGCTAAACGAGAAAACTTTATTTAATAATACTTTACTATAATCCCCTAGTGGAGTCACAAAAAATGAAAGAATAAAAGCAAATAATAAAATATTTAATACAGTTTTCTTAGTAATTTTCATTCGAATTTACGTTTCCTCAAAACTAAAAAACTCCTGATAAATATCAGGAGTTTTGTTCAATTAATATTAATTAATTTTTAACTTAAATTTAATACTCTGTTTTCACTAAGCAGCGTTCTCTTTTTTGATCACATTTAAAGCAGAACCTTCTCTGTACCAGTCTATTTGAGGCTGATTATAGGTGTGATTTACTTTAATGACATCCTTGCTTCCGTCGGCATGAACTACCTCAATTGTTAATTGTTTGTCTGGAGCGAACTCTGCAATATCAATAAAATTGAACGTATCATCCTCTTGAATCAAGTCATAATCACTTTCATTATCAAAAGTTAAGCCTAACATCCCTTGTTTTTTAAGGTTTGTTTCATGGATACGCGCAAAAGATTTTACTAGGACAGCGGCAACACCTAAATGTCTAGGCTCCATGGCAGCATGCTCACGAGAAGAACCCTCTCCATAGTTATGATCTCCTACCACAATACTTCTAACACCTGCAGCTTTATAAGCGCGTGCCGTATCTGGAACACCACCAAACTCACCTGTCAATTGGTTCTTAACAAAATTGGTCTTTTGACCAAAAGCATTAACCGCACCGATTAAACAGTTGTTTGAAATATTATCTAAATGCCCACGGAAACGTAACCAAGGACCAGCCATAGAAATATGATCGGTTGTACATTTACCAAATGCTTTGATTAATAATTTAACACCCATTAGACTTTCATCCTTGATAGGAGTAAAAGGCTCTAATAATTGCAGTCTTTCAGAATCTGTTGCTACTTTTACAACAACACCAGAACCGTCTTCATCTGGGGCTAAATACCCAGCATCTTCTACTTCAAAGCCTTTAGGAGGTAGTTCCCATCCTGTCGGCTCATCAAACATTACTTCTTCACCATTCTCGTTGATCAATTTATCCGTCATTGGATTAAAATCTAATCTACCTGCAATAGCAATTGCAGCTGTTATTTCTGGAGAAGCTACAAAAGCGTGCGTATTGGGGTTTCCATCTGCACGTTTTGCAAAGTTTCTATTGAAAGAGTGTACAATACTATTCTTTGGAGCGTTTTTAGGATCACTATACCTTGCCCATTGCCCAATACAAGGACCACAAGCGTTCGTAAATATTTTAGCGTTTAAGTTTTCAAATACTTGTAAAATTCCATCTCTTGCTGCCGTAAAACGAACTTGCTCAGAACCTGGGTTAATCCCTAATTCTGATTTCATTTTTAAACCTTTATCGATAGCTTGTTGCGCGATAGAAGAAGCTCTAGATAAATCTTCATAAGAAGAGTTGGTACAAGAACCAATTAATCCCCACTCTACAGCTAAAGGCCATTCATTTTCTGTAGCTTTCTCCGTCATGTCACTACCTACTTTAGTAGATAAATCTGGCGTAAAAGGTCCGTTTAACAATGGTGTTAATTCTGATAAATTTATTTCAATAACCTCATCAAAGTATTGTTCTGGGTTTGCATAAACCTCAGCATCTGCTGTTAAGTGTTCTCTAACTTCATTTGCAGCATCTGCAATATCTGATCTATCGGTAGCTCTTAAATAGCGCTCCATAGAATCATCATATCCAAATGTAGAGGTAGTTGCTCCTATCTCTGCACCCATGTTGCAAATTGTTCCTTTACCTGTACATGATAAAGAAGTAGCACCAGAACCAAAATATTCAACAATTGCTCCTGTTCCTCCTTTTACGGTAAGAATTTCAGCAACCTTAAGGATTACATCTTTAGGTGCTGTCCATCCTGAAATTGTTCCGGTTAACTTAACTCCTATTAATTTTGGGAATTTAAGCTCCCATGCCATTCCTGCCATAACATCTACAGCATCAGCGCCACCTACACCAATAGCCACCATACCCAAACCACCAGCATTTACGGTGTGAGAATCGGTACCAATCATCATACCTCCTGGAAAAGCATAATTTTCTAAAACTACTTGGTGAATAATACCAGCTCCCGGTTTCCAGAAACCAATACCATATTTATTAGAAACAGATTCTAAGAAATTAAAAACTTCAGCACTTGTATTATTAGCCGACTTTAGATCTGCCGCTGCTCCAGTTTTTGCCTGAATTAAGTGATCACAATGTACCGTAGTAGGCACTGCCACTTTAGGCTTACCTGCTTGCATGAACTGCAAAAGCGCCATTTGTGCTGTTGCATCTTGACAAGCAATACGATCCGGTGCAAAATCAACATAATCTTTTCCTCTAACAAAAGCCTTAGAAGGAGTACCATCCCAAAGGTGGGAGTATAAAATTTTCTCAGAAAGTGTCAATGGTTTTCCAACAACTTCACGTGCTTTATTCACACGATCAGACATATTAGAATACACATCTTTTATCATATCTATATCAAATGCCATAAGATTTATATATATTTTTTTTAGTACTAATTTTAGTCTTACTAAGATACAAAATATAGAAAGACTACAGAAAAGTAATTTAAATATAGAATGATTATAAAAAAGGATTCACTTCATTATAAAACAAGTCCGATACTAAAGAAACAATACTTTTTAAAAGGACTCAATAGCATAAATGAATGACACACAAAAAAGCCTGAGTCGTAGACTCAGGCTTTTCTATAATTTATAGTTATGTAACTACTATTTAACCAATTGTTTTGTTGAAGGTTTAAACTTCGTCAATACAATACCATCTACAGCTGCTTCATATTCTGCCATAGTTGGCGTTCTACCTAAAATTGTAGATAAAACAACTACTGGTGTAGAAGACAATAAAGACTCCCCTTTCTTCTCGCCAGTATCTTTTACAACTCTACCTTGGAATAAACGTGTTGATGTTGCCATAACCGTATCTCCGGGCTCTGCCTTCTCCTGATTCCCCATACATAGGTTACATCCAGGACGCTCTAAATACAACATGTTTTCATATTTAGTACGTGCCAATCCTTTTGGTGCGTTATCGTCAAACTCGAAACCTGAATATTTTACTAGAACATCCCAATCTCCTTCTGCTTTTAACTCATCAACAATATTATAAGTTGGTGGAGCTACTACTAACGGAGCTTTAAATTCAACCTTACCTTTTTGAGCTTCAACATTTTTCAACATTTGAGCTAATATTTTCATATCACCTTTGTGAACCATACAAGAACCTACGAAACCTAAATCAACTTTCTTAACACCTCCATAGTAAGATAATGGTCTAATGTTATCATGTGTATAACGTTTAGAAACATCATCGTTATTTACGTCTGGATCTGCAATCATTGGTTCTGCTATCTCATCTAAATCAATAACAACTTCTGCATGATATTTAGCATTTGCATCTGGTCTTAAAGAGGGCTTTATACCAGTTTTAAGTTCTGTAATTCTAGTTTCTGCCTTATCAACTAAACCTTTAAGTACTCCCTTAGCATTGTCCATTCCTTTATCAATCATGATTTGGATACGACCTTTTGCAATCTCTAAAGACTCAATTAATGTTTCGTCTTCTGAAATACAGATAGAAGCTTTTGCTTTCATCTCTGCGGTCCAATCTGTAAATGTAAAAGCTTCATCTGCAGTAAGTGTTCCAATATGTACTTCGATAACACGACCTTGGAATACATTTTCACCACCAAATTGCTTTAACATTTGAGACTGTGTTGCGTGTACCACATCACGAAAATCCATATAAGATTTCATTTGCCCTTTAAAAGTTACTTTTACTGACTCAGGTATTGGCATTGAAGCCTCACCTGTAGCAAGTGCTAATGCAACAGTTCCTGAATCTGCTCCAAAAGCAACACCTTTAGACATACGTGTATGCGAATCTCCACCAATAATGATGTCCCAGTCTCCAACAGTAATATCGTTTAATACTTTATGAATAACATCCGTCATAGGAAAGTACTTTCCTTTCGGATCACGACCAGTAATTAAACCAAAGTCATTCATAAAGCTCATTAATCTTGGAATGTTAGCCTTAGACTTATCATCCCAAACCGATGCTGTATGACAGCCAGATTGATACGCTCCATCAACAATTGGAGAAATAACCGTTGCGGCCATCATCTCTAATTCTTGAGAAGTCATTAAACCTGTAGTATCTTGAGAACCTACTATATTTACTTCTGCACGTACATAAGAACCAGCGTGCAACGTTGCACCTGATGTACCTACCGCATTTCTATTAAATATTTTTTCTACTGCTGTTAATCCCTGACCTTCAATAGTGATTTCTTTTGATGGTGCATATACAGGCTCAACATCTACACCTAGTACTTTAGAAGCAAAAGTTTGTAATTTTTTACCGAAAACAACTGCGTAAGACCCACCTGCCTTCATGAACTCCATTTTTTGTGGAGTAAATGCTGCTGAGACATCTTTCAATTCTACTTTATCGTGGTATAATTTTTTCTCTTTAGTATTAATCGTAAGCACCGTACCAGTTGCAACAGAATACATTTGCTTTAAAATTGGTTCACCATCTGCATCAACAATTGTATTGCCATCAGCATCTTTTTGCTTTACCCAGTTTTTAAGATCTAAACCAATACCGCCAGTTACACCAACTGTCGTCAAGAAAATTGGAGCAATACCATTGGTACCTGCAATTACTGGCGCGAAATTGATAAATGGCACATATTTACTAAAAGGGACACCTGTCCATAGCGCTACGTTATTCACACCAGACATTCTAGAAGAACCAACTCCCATTGTTCCTTTTTCTGCAATTAGCATTACACGCTTATCTGGATGTTGTTCCTTCAAAGCCAATAATTCATTTTGCATGTCTTTGTTATGCTCAAACATACATTGACCATGCAACTCACGATCTGATCTTGAGTGTGCATCACCCCCTGGAGATAATAAATCTGTTGAAATATCACCAACACCAGCTATATAAGTAACTACTTGTATTTCTTCTTCAATTTCAGGAAGCTTTGTAAAAAACTCTGCTTTGGCATAGCTTTCTATAATATCTTTCGCAATTGCACTACCGTTATTTAAAGCTTCTTCTAAGCGAGTAGTATCAGCCTCATAAAGGAAAACCTGTGTTTTTAACACCTCAGCGGCTTGTTTTGCCAATGCCACATCAGAACCTAAAGCTACATCTAATAAAACGGCTACCGAAGGCCCACCCTTCATGTGAGATAATTGTTCAAAAGCAAAAGCAGGTGTGATTTCTTTCACTACTGATTCACCTAGAATAATTTCCTTTAAAAATTTTGCTTTAACACCAGCAGCACTTGTAGTACCAGGTAAAACGTTATAGATAAAAAAGTTAAGAGAATCTTCTCTGTACTCATGATCTAAGTCTTTAATTTGCTCAATGATTTTACTTAGCAATTCAGCACCATCAATTGGCTGCGGATGAAGTCCATTTTCCTTTCGTTCTTCTATCTGCTTTAGGTAATCTTTATAAATGCTCATATATTTAGAAAATCTACTTTTAGGTTATTGCAATCTTGCAAAATTACTAAAATCTTGAGCCTAAATAAAAGATTTGCGAATTGATTGAATGTAATTTGAGAAAAATTTTAAAAAGTGTATTCAAAAAAACGAATACCACATTTAATTGTACTTTTTTATAAAATATCTCTTACGAAAACGTTTGATACAGATGAGATTTCTACAATAATTGGCGAATTATATCATCCTCTGATATGCCTTCTGCTTCTGCTTTGTAATTTTTTATTATTCGATGTCTCAAGATCCCTAAAGCAACGGCTTTTACATCTTCAATATCTGGAGAGAATTTACCTTTAATAGCTGCATGTGCTTTTGCACCTAAAATTAGATTTTGTGAAGCTCTAGGACCTGCACCCCAATCAATATATTGTTTTACATATTCTGAAGCTGTATCCAAATTAGCGCGTGTACTATTTACCAATCTCACCGCGTAATCTACCACATTATCGGGAACAGGAATTCTTCTAACCAACTGCTGTACCGCTATAATTTCATCTGCATTAAAAAGCGCATTTATCTGGTTTTTAACATCTGAAGTAGTTGCCTTAACGATAGCTACTTCCTCACTTATAGAAGGATATTTTAGTTCAATAGCAAACATAAAACGGTCTAATTGCGCTTCTGGCAAAGGGTAAGTACCTTCTTGCTCAATAGGGTTTTGAGTTGCCAATACAAAATACGGCGCAGGTAACTTATAATTTTCACCAGCTATAGTTACAGAGCGCTCTTGCATTGCTTCTAATAAAGCTGCTTGCGTTTTAGGTGGTGTTCTATTTATCTCATCTGCCAAGATAATATTAGAAAATATTGGGCCTTTGATAAATTTAAATGTTCTGTTTTGGTCTAGAATTTCACTCCCTAGAATATCACTAGGCATTAAATCTGGTGTGAACTGGATTCTTTTAAAATCTAACCCTAATGTTTGTGCAATCGTATTTACCATTAATGTTTTTGCCAAACCAGGCACCCCTATTAACAAAGAGTGTCCACCGGTGTATACAGATAATAAAATCTGTTCTACCACTTCCGTTTGCCCAACAATAATTTTGGCAATTTCTTTCTTTAAAGCAACGTGCTTTTCAACAAGGTTATGTATGGCAGAAACATCAGACATGGGATTACTCTTTTATCCAGTTATTTGCAAACTCACAACCTTTATTGGTTTCATTTACACTTATATAGGTTTCTTCAATATGTGCAGCCATCCATTTTGCAATAGCATCAGCTTGTTTCTGCGTTTTTGCTAATTCTTGAATTTTTATATAATCCTTAGAAAAATCTGCTACATGCTCATCATGACGATTGGTAATCTTCATAATTTTAAAGCTTGAACCTTCACGAGGGTCTTCTTCTAAAATAGGCTGAGAAATCTCATTATCCTTTAAGTTACGAATCTGGTTGTAAAAAGTAGGATCCATATTGGTAAGCTCAAATCGTGCACTATAATCTGCAGGGTTACGCAGTTGGCCTCCATCAAATTTTGTCTCTTTCTGATCTGAGAAATTTAATGCTGCTTGTGCAAACGTATATTTCCCCGATATAATCTGATTACGGATGGTGTCTAATTCCTGTTTTGCTGCATCTAAGGCACTCTGCGGTACCTTAGGAATCATAAGAATATGACGAATTTCTCGCTCTTGTCCTAAGATTTTTTCTACCGTAATTATATGATATCCGAAAGTTGTTTCAAAAGGCTCAGAGACTTCACCTACGTTTAAGCTAAAAGCAACATCTTTGAATTCTTTTACAAATCCTGTTTGTTTATCAATCTTATAAAAACCACCGTTCTGCTTAGAACCAGGATCCTCACTATTCAATATCGCTTTAATAGAAAAACTAGATCCTTTCTCTAAAATATCTTCACGAATTCTATTTAAACGATCTACTACTTTTTGCTTTTCTTCTTCTGGCGCAACTGGCTTTTTTACAATCTGAGCTATTTCTAATTCTGATCCAAAAACCGGGCGTTGATCTTCTGGTATTTTGTTATAGAACTGACGTACTTCTTCTGGTGTAATTTCTATCTCTTCAACAATGCTACGTTGCATACGCTCAGAAAGCATACGCAGCTTATTAATCTTATATAATTCTTCTCTAAAGCTTTCTTCGTCTGTTTTTTTGTAAAAAGACAATACTTTTTCCATAGAACCCACTCTAGATACCAATTGTTGTATTTGAGCATCACTCGTAGCATTCACCTCATCATCTGCCACTAAGATACTATCTTGAACTGCCTGGTGCGCATACAATCTATCTTCCATTAACTTCCCTAACAATCCGCAACGAGAAACATCATCTGCGGAAACACCTTGGTTTCGCAAATCAATTAATGTTTTATCAATATCAGATTCTAAAATTAAATAATCACCCACTACCGCAGCAACACCATCTAATTTTATTTTTTTAAAAGGTTTTACAGAATCTGCCGCCATTGCCACAACAGCAACATCACTCACTTCTTCTACAGGAGTCTCAATAACTTCTTCTTGGGCATTTAGTATTCCAACAAAAAGTACTACTAAAAGGGTAATCGTGTTTTTAATCTTTAACATAAACTTCAAATTCTTTATCCTTAATTGCATCATCGATAATTTCGGTTTCCAATTTTCTAATTAATTCCAACCGTCTCCTATTTAATAAAATTTGTTTTATTGAGGGTTTAACAAACGATAATGGAGCCGTATCATTCGTATTCAACACATCAGTAACCTTCGCCAAATATACCCCTATTGAATCCTGTAATTCAAAAAATTGTGATTTTTTTAAGTATCTATCCTCATTTTCAAAGGTTAAGGGCGGAATTTCATTCACAATTCTAGACGCTTTTACCCAAATAGAATCATTGAAATTTAGATTTTTAAATTGTATTCCGATAGAATCTAAGAACTTCTCATCTTTAGCATTAAAACGATCTAATCGCGAAGCCACTTGATCTTTATCTAAAAACTGTGTAGAGAGCTCAATAAACCTGAGTTTTACCAATTTTTCCTTTAGCATGAAGTTTTCTTTTTCTCTCTCGTAAAAACTACTAAGCTGCGCATCGGTAACAATAGTATCCTCGGTCTGACTAACCAGTGCTTCTTTATAAGCACGAGTATACAGATCTGTCTTATAATTTTCTATAAGTTGATTGAATTCTTTTAACTGCTCTTCAGGTAAATTGATTTTAGATTTTGAAAGTAGTAATTGTTTGGTTGCCCAATTATTGATATAATTGGTTACAAAAGAGGCACTGTCCTCCTTTGGCACATTATCTTTTAACAAGGCTTCAATATCATCCTTATACAGATAAGATTTCCCAACACGCGCTAGCGGCTCTCTATCTTCTTCTTTCTTAAAAATTGAACCACATGAAATACCTGTAGCCAAAAGCACAAACACAGATACAACGCGTACCTTTTTAAATAAAATAATGTTTTGTAACTGCATCTTGCAAAAATAACAAATAACGGATGTTGTGCAAGTTCCTAATTTCTAACAAATTTCAAGTACTTTTAACTTTCCCTTTAGAATTATCCCTGTATTAAGGGGTAAAAAGAATACAATACTTGATTAATTTTACACTATGAGTACTAAACAAATTAAACTGATATGGGATTTTCGAGGTCCTGCAGCTGCTAAGACCGCAGAACACCACGTCATTCATTTAAAAGAATTTATTGCTGCAGAAAAATTACAACTAACTATTACGGAGGCACTGCATCTCAATGACATGTATAGCTTAGCGTTTTTAGTCGTAGAAGAATCTGAAATGCTTAAGGTAAGAGATGCTTTAAAACCACACCGAGGAGAAATTTACAATCCATAAAACCAGCACCAATGCTTTCTAAACCAATTAGCATTATCTTTTTCCTATTGCTTATCACTAGCTGTAAAGAGAAATCTAAAGCAGAATTCCTACACCCTATTGAAACCGCTCTAAAAGCCACATCCCCAGAAATTAAAAATGTTGTAGACAGCATCAACAAATATGAAGTACAAATAAAATTCACCCAGATACAACGAAAAAACGGGAAGGTTTTATTTACGGATCATGACTTTCAAACCGATGCTACTCATTATTTTTACCCTGCAAGCAGCGTAAAACTACCCATTGCTATTCTTGCTTTAGAAGCGATTAATAAAATTCCTGATGTACACCTAAATACTAAATTCTATATAGAGGGTGACACCATAGAAACCACTGTAGCAAAAGAAATAACTAAAATTTTTGCCATTAGTGATAACAACGCTTATAATAGACTATTTGAGTTTTTAGGGCAAGACACCATTAACCAGGCATTACACAATAAGGGAATAGAAGATGTTCGCATAGCCCACCGATTGGCAGTTGATAATGCAGACGATATTACGACAAAGCCAATTATCATTTATATGAATGATAGCACCACCAGAATAAGAGGCAAGCATATAAATAGCGTCATTAAGCCCCTTCAATTATCAAGCATTAAAAAAGGAATAGCTTACCTTGATGAGGATGATTTACTAGTTAAAGAGCCTTTTAATTTTGACCAAAAAAACTATTATCCCATTGAAGCACAGCATCAAGTATTAGAGCGAATAATTTTTCCTGAAAAATTTAAACAGGAAGAACAATTTAAGATCAGTGCAGCACAAAGAGATTTTCTACTTCAAGCAATGCGCTCCCTGCCACGAGAGAATGGATACGACGCTACCACGTATTATGATAGTTATGTGAAGTTCTTTATGTTTGGCGACAACCAAGACCCTATACCAAATACTATTGATATATATAATAAGGTAGGCTATGCTTATGGCACACTTACAGACTGCGCTTATATTAAAGACAGCATCAATAAAATTGAATTTTTATTAACCGCTACTATTTTAGTAAACGATAATAAGATATATAATGATGATACTTATGAGTATGACACCATCGGCATTCCTTTTTTAGCAGAGTTGGGCAGACAACTCTATCAGCAAGAACTACAACTAAAAAAGCAATAATTACTAGCAAAGGTGAGTTATCCTAAAGATATACTCTCGCTTTACATACAACCATATGAACAACCAACAAGACCAAATAAAGTTACTTGAACAAAAGCTTGAAGAACTTTTAAGCAAACAAGAGGGTTTCGCCAAGAACTTAATGGCTGCTTATAAGGAGATTGAAGAACTTAAAAAAGGGCAACTTATAACAGTTACTCCTTTAAAAACTTCTGAAACTCCTGTGGTTGACAAGGTAGTTAAAGCTCCAAAAATTGACGAAAGGGAATTTACAGCAGAAAAAGTAACGCCAGAAATAAAAACAAAAGCTAACGAAAAGGAAAAAAGTCTGGAACCTATTTTAGAAGCAAGTGCTCCAGTAGTTACGGAGTCCTATGTAAAAACAGAAGCTGCAGTACAGACTTCAAGTACTAAAAACTCCAGCCAACTCCCTCCAAAAAAATCGAGCTTAGAAAAATTTATTGGAGAGAACTTAATAAACAAGGTTGGTATTCTTATCACTATCATTGGCGTTATCATTGGCGTAAAATATAGTATTGAAAATAACCTTATCAGCCCATTAACTCGTATCATTTTAGGCTATTTATTTTCATTTGGATTACTGGCTGCTGGACTGCAACTAAAAGCTAAATACTTAAATTTTAGTGCCGTGTTGGTTAGTGGAGCCATCAGCATGATGTATTTCATCACCTTCATGGGATATGATTTTTACGGACTATTCCCGCAGCTAGTTGCTTTTGGAGTAATGACACTCCTCACTGTTTTTACAGTCGTCGCTGCCATAAATTATGACAAGCAAATTATTGCCCATTTGGGGCTAGTCGGCGCCTATTCTATTCCATTTTTACTAAGTAATAATTCTGGTAATGTAACTGCACTTTTTAGCTACATGACTATTATCAATATTGGTATTCTAATCATTTCATTTAAAAAATACTGGAAATCACTGTACTATGTTTCTTTTGGATTTACCTGGTTACTTTACTTAGGATGGATTGTAAAAGACTATTATTACGTAGAAGATTTCAGATTTGCATTTACGTTCTTGGGCACCTTTTTTATCCTTTTCTATTGCATGTTTATAGCCTATAAGACCTTAAGAAATGAAAAGTTTCAAGCTACAGATGTCATTTTACTTTTCCTTAATTCATTTTTCTTTTACGGTATTGGTTACTACCTACTAGACTCGCATGCAACGTTTGGAAAAGAATTATTAGGACTATTTACCCTAGGCAATGCCATTATACATTTTATACCAACGGTGATTGTTTACAAAAAGAAATTGGTAGACAAAAAACTATTCTATTTAATAGCTGCCTTAGTGTTAACTTTTATCACTATAACCATTCCAGTGCAACTAGACGGAAGTTGGGTTACCATTTTATGGGCTATTGAAGCTGCCACCCTGTATTGGTTTGCTACCACCAAAAAAATTACGGTATACAAAAATCTTTCTTACATCTTAATTGTCATAGCTTTTATAAGCCTTCTAGAAGATTGGTCTCACCTATATGATTTAAATCCTTCCAAGGAAAGAATACCCCCTATTTTCAATAGTAATTTCTTAAGCTCCCTACTGGTTATTATTGCGTTTGGCTTTATTACTTGGTTGAATAAAGCTGAGAAATTCCAAGATTTAGCAGCGCCAAAAAAAGCAATGGATAAAATAATGGGATTCTTAATCCCTATAGGATTGCTTATTATTTGCTACTTAGCCTTCTCGCTTGAAATAGATAATTACTGGGAGCAACAATTCCTAGATTCATTTATAAACTACACCAATGAAGATGATAATTTAGGCAGCACACGCAATTACAATTTAATAGATTTTAAAAGTATTTGGCTTATAAATTACTCCTTACTGTTCTTTTCTATTTTGGCCGTAGCCAACATCAAGCTTATAAAAAATAGCACATTAGCCATAGTAAACTTTGTCATCAATAACATCCTTACATTTACATTCTTAATTGGAGGATTATTAATTATTAGCACACTCAGAGAAAATTATATTGCGCAATATCTGGGCGAGCATTACACCATAGGTAGTTACTACCTCTATATAAGATATATTTCATTAGCCTTTTTAGCATTTCTAGTATACACGATATACTGGTACACCAAACAAGGCTATTTGAATTTAAAAATTAAGAGCGCTTTTCAAATATTCTTACACCTCATTATCCTATGGATCCTAAGTAGTGAACTATTGCATTGGATGGATCTTGCTGGTTCTTCTGGATTATACAAAATGAATTTAAGCATCCTCTGGGGCGCCTATTCCTTATTCATGGTCGTGGTAGGTATTTGGAAAAGAAAAAAACATATACGTATTAGCGGAATTGCACTATTTGGCGCTACACTGGCAAAACTATTCTTTTATGATATTGCCGATTTAGATACCATCTCTAAAACTATTGTATTTGTATCCTTAGGATTACTTTTACTCCTTATTTCATTTTTATATAACAAGTACACCAAACAAATTGAGAATGACCCAAAAGACCTTTAAACTTTTAATTCTTTTATTTTTAGGGAGCACAGGTATGTTTGCTCAAATGAAAACCTATCAATACAAGCGAGAAATAAAAGATATTTCGGAGCAATGGCATAGCATAGAATTACCAGAATCGCTTTACGAAAAGACCAAAATAAATCTCGCAGATATTCGCATATATGGCATTGTAAAAAACGATACGATAGAAGCGCCGTATGCTTTAAAAGCAAAGAAAAGTATTGAAAAAATTAACGACGTTACTTTTGAAGTTTTAAATGAAAGTCATACGAACGACAGTTATTTTTATACATTTAAAGTTGAAAATGCTTCAAAGATTAATGAAATCTATTTGAATTTTGATAAGCTAAATTTTGATTTTAACATAAAAATTGAAGGAGGCCATAATGAGAAGGAATGGTTCACCATTGCCGATGACTACCGAATACTGTCTATTGAAAATAGAGCAACTAGCTTTAAATTTACTACCGCTAAAATCTCCACTTCTACCTACAGCTATTATAGAATTACTGCTAAGACTTCTGAAGATCCCGAGTTTAAAAGCGCTATGATTTTTGAAAACAATACGATCCCAGCAACCTACAATACTTATTCCCCAATTAAAGAAGAAGTAACAAATAATCAAAAAACAAAAGAAACTATAATTGCACTAGAACTAAAGCACGCAGTGCCTTTAAGCCATATTAAAGTCGCTGTTCTAGACGGCCTTAATTATTTGAGACCTATTCAAATAAGCTATCTTACAGATAGCACCAAAACAAACACAGGATGGCATTATCAATATAGAAATTTATCTTCAAGCATTCTGAGCTCTATTAACAAAAACGAATTTGATTTTATAAGCACTAGAGTTAAAAAATTAAAAATCACTATTAGTAATCAAGACAACCAACCTTTAAAAATTGGCAACATCGAATTACAGGGGTACCAATATGAATTGATTGGACGCTTTACAGAACCTGGTCAATACTTTCTAAGTTACGGAAACCCAGAAGTATCAGAACCTATCTATGACATTAACCTAATGGATAATGTAGTCCCTGCTACCGCAAAAGCAGTAGCATTAGGTAAAGAATTAGGTAGCCAAATAATTGTAGCAGCGCCAGAAACACCTGCTTTATTTGAAAATAAAAAATGGCTTTGGGCAATTATGTTTTTAATAATTACTCTTATAGGGTACTACACTATTAAAATGATTAAAAAGTCTTAAACTGGCTCTCCGTACAAATCGAAATCGGCCGCTTCTGTTATTTTCAACATAACAAAATCGCCTACTTTCAAATAGTATTTTGAAGCATCAATAAGCACTTCATTATCTACATCTGGAGAATCAAACTCTGTCCTGCCAATAAAATGAGGGCCCTCTTTTCTATCGATGATACAACGAAGAGATTGTCCTATTTTTTCTTGGTTTAACTCCCATGAAATTTGAGATTGTATTTCCATTATTTGAGAGGCACGCTCTTGCTTTACTTCTTCTGGAACATTATCTTCCAAAGTATACGCATGTGTATTTTCCTCATGACTATACGTAAAGCAACCTAAACGTTCAAAACGCATTTCTTCCACCCAACTTTTTAAGGTTTGAAAATCCTCTTCAGTTTCTCCAGGATACCCAACAATTAAAGTAGTTCTAATTGTCATTTCTGGCACCAAAGCTCTAAAGTCTTGTAATAACTTGGTTGTTTTTTCTTTTGTAGTACCTCTACGCATACTTTTCAGAATATTATCTGCTATATGCTGTAAAGGAATATCTAAATAATTACAAATTTTTGGCTCCTTCTTCATTAATTCCAACACATCCATTGGAAAACCTGTAGGGAACGCATAATGCAAACGAATCCACTCAATACCATCAACCTTTACCAAGGCTTCAAGAAGCTCTGCAAGGTTTCGTTTTTTATAAATATCTAAGCCGTAGTACGTTAAATCTTGGGCGATTAAAATTAATTCCTTTACTCCTTTTGCCGCCAATTTCTCTGCTTCAACTACTAAATTTTCTATTGGTGTACTTTTATGCTTACCACGCATAATAGGAATAGCACAGAAAGAACAAGGTCTATCGCAACCTTCTGCAATTTTCAAATAGGCATAATTTTTAGGAGTAGTCGTTAACCGCTCCCCTATTAACTCGTGCTTATAATCTGCTCCTAATGCTTTTAATAAGCCTGGTAATTCTGTAGTACCAAAATACTCGTCTACATTCGGTATTTCCTTCTGTAAATCTGGCTTATAACGCTCACTTAAACACCCTGTAACAAATACCTTATCTACAACACCGGCTTCCTTCTTTTGCACAAATTCCAAGATTGTGTTTACACTTTCTTCTTTGGCATTATTTATAAATCCACAAGTATTAATAACTACAATATTTCCTTCTCCCTCATGTACAACTTCCTTTTTATTGGCTTTAAGTTGTCCCATTAAAATTTCAGAATCGTAAACATTTTTAGAGCAACCTAATGTTACGACATTAATTTTATTCTTCTTAAGTGTCTTTGTGCGCATAGCTTTAAATAAAGTGCAAAAATACAACAAGCAAAAAGATCAGACTTATTTATATTGATTTTTATTAATACTCCGTTATACTAAAGTTAAACCCTTTAACCTTTAAAGCGTCTTAGTTAAAAATTATATCATGAAACAGTTATCGATTTTTATTTTTACACTTCTGATTTTAGGTAATTTTTCCTGTTCTACAGATTCTATTTCTAAAGTAGTAGAAGAAGAAGAATTAATAAATGAGGACGTATACTTTCCTCCTCTCCAAACTACGATTTGGGAAACAAAAAGTCCCGAAGAATTACAGTGGGATACTGATAAATTACCCCAGTTATTATCCTATCTTGAGGAAACAAACACCAAAGGATTTATCATTTTACATCAAGGAAAGATAGTTGTTGAACATTATATGAATGCACATGATTCATCGAAAGTGTGGTATTGGGCCAGTGCTGGAAAAACACTGACCGCCGCAACTATAGGTATTGCACAAGAAGAAGGCTTACTTGCTATAAGCGATAAAGTTTCCGATTACCTAGGCACAGGCTGGACCAGCAGCCCCTTAGCTAAGGAAAATCTTATTACCATTGAAAATTTATTGCAAATGGATTCTGGCTTAAGCGACACGAACGGCGATAATGTTAGCCCCGATAATTTAGAATATATGGCAGATGCAGGTACCCGATGGGCTTATCATAATGTATATCTAAAACTACAAGATGTGATAGCTACAACAGGCAGCATGACTTACAAAGAATATTTCAACACTAAATTGAGAGATAAAATTGGAATGAGCGGCACTTGGACTAATTTAAATGATCTTAGCATATATTGGAGCGACACTAGAAGCATGGCACGCTTTGGCTTACTTATCTCTGAAAATGGGAAATGGGAAAACACACAAATTATTCCAAGTGCCTATCTAAATATTGCCACGAGTACATCACAAAATATTAATGAAGCTTATGGTTACTTATGGTGGCTAAATGGTAAATCTAGCTATCATTTACCGCAATCTCAAAGCACCTTTGACGGTTCACTTATACCTAATGCACCAACAGACATGTATGCTGCCTTAGGCAAAAACGATCAAAAATTATATATCATTCCAAGCAAAGATCTTGTAATTATCAGAATGGGTGATTCTGCTGAAGAGGAAAACTTTGCGTTATCTTCTTATGACACCAACCTTTGGGATAAAATTAATGACTTACTACCTTAATTATACCCCTTAGGCATCTTTCTAATATTTGTTACCTTCTCAAACGCAGCCCCAAGTCGAAGTAATTTATCCTCCTCAAACTGTTTTGCTATAAAGGTCAAACTAATAGGTTCTCCAGTGGATTTATACCCCATAGGAACCGTTAGTGCTGGATATTTTGCAGCGGCGGCGTAGCCAGCATGGTAATTATTAATACTTAAAACAGCATCTAAATTATCTTGCTCCAAAATCTCATCAAAGTAAGCCCTACTTTTTTGCTCCAAATCTGCGATAATTAATTTGAGTTCTGCTGATGAAGTTGTATCTGCCACAATACCCTCAAACAAAGCTTGCCCATAAGGAATTCTAACTAAGGAATCTTGCTGATTAAAGCGAATAATATCTTCAATAGAAGTTACATTTACCTCATTTTTATTTTTGACATTCTGCTGAATGTAGCTCGGCAAATCGTTCTTCATATCAATATTCAAAATACTTAAAAAACCAGGCAACCCAAGTTCTTTGGGCGTAAAAACAACCACCGTAGCACCAGAAGCTTCCAACTGCTCAACGGTAGCCGCATAAATTGAGTCTGTAGCAATTAAATCTGAAAAAGCACCAAAGCGCTTGCCTTCTAATGAACTATCGGAAGTCACTGCTTCTATATAGTTCTTAAACGTATCTACAGATTTTATATCCGATAGGTCTTTGCCTGTCATAGCTGATAACAAAATAGCATTATCCACCACATTTCTAGTCATAGGACCAGGTGTATCTAAGGTACTTGAAATTGGAACAATGCCACTTCTACTTAGTAAGCCTATCGTAGGCTTTAGACCCACAATAGAGTTCTGACTAGACGGTGACAAAATAGATCCAGAAGTTTCTGTACCCACAGCAGCTACGGCATAATTAGCGGCGATAGAAGTACCACTACCTGCACTAGAACCGCCAGTTTCAAAAACTCTACGACCATAAGGATTTAACGTTTGACCACCGACAGCACTATACCCAACTGGACATCCAGAACACAAAAAATAAGCCCATTCGCTTAAATTCACTTTCCCTAAAATTAAAGCGCCACGTTCCTTTAAACGCTCCACTATAAACGCGTCATCGGTTTCATTAGCCATTAAAGCAATGGCACCCGCAGTGGTTTTCATACCATAAGTATCTATATTGTCTTTTAATAAGATAGGCATTCCAAAAATAGGATGCCTAACTTTATCCGGACTACTAAACAACTCCTTATCATATGCTCTAGCTTGATGTAGCACATCTTTATTTAAAGCTAAAATTGTATTTAATGTCGTCTCATTATCCAATTCATACTTATAAATACGATATAAGTAAAACAACACAAGTGCTTCATAACTTATCTTTCCTGCTTTTATATTAGCTTGTATTGTTGGGATATTTTGCTCCATTATAAAGGGTTTCCACTTCTCATAATCTGAAACAGAAATTTTAGAGACTACATCCTGCAAGGGAAGAAATACATCATTCTTATCCAACACCTTAGATTGAATTAATTTGTATTGCATTCTGGGATTCTCATGAGTCTTATTAGCGGCCACTTCTAATGAATCATCGTAGCCTACCCATAATACTTCCTTACTATTGCTAATATTCATATCCTTACAAGAGAACACCGATAACAAGACGAATAATGGTAAAATATATTTCATAATTTTCTGATTACAAGGCCAAAAATAAGTATAAACTAGAACAAAATGATCACAATCTACTTAAACAAAAAAGTCTCTAAACATCAAAGAAATTGATTATTTAGAGACTTCTTAAAAGGCACTTTTATTTACTTATTACTGAAGAATGAATCTACAAACTCATATTTATTAAAGACTTGAAGATCTTCTATTCCTTCTCCTACTCCGATATATTTTACTGGAATCTTAAATTGATCTGAAATTCCTATCACAACACCACCTTTGGCGGTACCATCTAATTTAGTGACAGCTAATGAAGTTACATTTGTTGCTTTCGTAAATTGCTTTGCCTGCTCAAAGGCATTCTGTCCTGTAGAACCATCTAAAACCAAAAGCACATCATTAGGTGTATCTGGAACTACTTTCTGCATTACTCTACTCACTTTAGAAAGCTCGTTCATTAAGTTTATCTTATTGTGAAGTCTTCCTGCCGTATCAATAATCACGACATCAGCATCATTTTTCACTGCAGAGCTTAAGGTATCAAATGCTACAGATGCAGGATCACTCCCCATTTGTTGTTTGATAATAGGAATACCTACTCTATCTGCCCAAATTTGTAATTGATCTATTGCTGCCGCTCTAAATGTATCTCCAGCACCTAGAACCACCTTATACCCTTGCTTCTTAAATTGATATGCTAATTTTCCTATGGTGGTTGTTTTCCCTACACCATTGACTCCTACCACCATAATCACATAAGGCTTTTTGTCTTTTGGAATAGTAAACTCTACATCTTCTCCTGAATTTGTTTCAGAAAGTAAACGCGCTATCTCTTCGCGAAGAATTTCATTTAACTCTTCTGTTCCAACATATTTATCTTTTGCTACGCGCGCTTCAATGCCTTTAATAATTTTCAAGGTGGTATCTACACCAACATCAGAAGCCACTAAAACCTCCTCTAAATTATCAAGAACGTCATCATCAACCTTAGACTTACCGGCTACAGCTTTATTTAATTTTCCAAAAAATGAAGTTTTGGTTTTCTCCAGACCCTTATCAAGTGTTTCTTTCTTTTTAGAAGAAAACAGCTTTTTGAATAAACTCATAGTGTTAAAAAAATTCGTTGTATCAAATATATGAAACATACTTGATTAATACTTAAACAATATAACTGAATGATTGTTAGAATCTTCAACTCTAATTACCACCTATCTTTCAGAAGAAATCGTTCAGTTATAAAAACAAAAAAGCCACTCTCTTTACGAAAGTAGCTTTATCAATATAAAATTGAAATGTCTTATTTCTTAGTCAACCAACCGCTAACCTCTTCAGGAGCCATAACCGCTTCTGTAAATGTATAAGCACCAGATTTTGGTGACTTAACCATTTTTATAGCTTTAGTCAATCTTTTAGAACTGGTTTGTAAACTTGCTACCGTCTTCTTTGCCATGTTTAATAATTTTTATCATTTCCGTTAAAACGGAAAATTACTTAATTTCTTTATGAACAGTCATTTTCTTTAGAATTGGGTTGAATTTCTTAAGCTCAATTCTATCAGGAGTGTTCTTCTTATTTTTTGTTGTAATGTATCTTGAAGTACCAGGTTGTCCTGATTCTTTGTGCTCCGTACATTCCAAAATCACTTGGATTCTATTACCTTTCTTAGCCATTATACTAGATTATTTTTTCGGATTACTTAGTTAATCCATTTGCTTTAGCTTCTTTCAATACTGCACTAATACCTTTCTTATTGATCGATTTTAATGCACGCGCAGATACTTTCAAAGTAACCCAACGGTTTTCTTCTTCAATATAGAAACGCTTTTTGGAAAGATTTACATTGAATCTTCTTCTTGTCTTATTGATGGAAAACGATACGTTGTTTCCAAACATAGCTCTCTTTCCGGTAATTTCGCAAACTTTTGACATATCGCTAGGGTTTGTGTTATTTTTAAACAGGATGCAAATTTATATCTTTTTTATCGGACGTACAAAATTCTTTTTTAAAATTTTGAAATTTCTTTTTGAAGCATCTCAAGTGCCTTATTTACAGACTTTTGCACAACCCTTTCGCGCTGACTCCCCATCATAAACTTCTCAGAATACACTCCTTTAGGTGTTGCAACGGCAATAAAAACACTTCCAACCTCCTCATTAGAGTCTCCTTTCGTCGGACCAGCGTTCCCTGTAGTGGCAATTGAAAAATCTGATTTTAAGAGTTTTCGAACATTAATCGCCATAGCCTCTGCTACTTGCGCACTCACTACAGAATGCATTTCAATCACTTCTTTTGGAACTTTCAGAACGTTTATCTTTACTTCAGTAGCATAACTCACTAGACAACCCTTAAAATAGGCAGACGCTCCTGGTATCGCTGTAAGGTGTTCCGAAATTGCTCCTCCCGTGAAACTCTCTGCCATTGCTAGTGTCATTTTTTTCGAGGTTAACAATTTAGCGATAACCGCTTCAATGGTTTCATCATCTTCCTCACCATAAATAACATCATCAATAAGGCGGTACAACTTTTTAGTTTCCAAAGCCATAACAGCTTCCACCTCTTCCTGCACAGCTCCCCTTGAACTTAAACGCAATCTCACCATTCCTAAGCTAGGTAAATATGCCAACTTTATGGAGGGTGGCAGACACTCTTCCCATTCTGAAATACGATCTGCTAACGCACTTTCCCCTATACCGTAAGTGATGATTGTTCTATGTAAAATAAACGGCCTATTAAATTCTTTTTGAATTTTAGGAACCACTTCATGCGCTATTAGATATTTCATCTCAAAAGGCACCCCCGGAAGCGAAACAAAGACAGTATTATTCTTTGTCATCCAAATGCCTGGAGCTGTTCCATTTGCATTATGCAAAATAGTAGCTTTTGAAGGCACTAAGGCCTGATCTATATTTACTTGGAGAAGCGGAGAGGTTGAAATATACTTTTCAAACAATTCTTTAACATGATCCAAAACCATATCGTTTTGCACTAAACTGTCATCAAAATATTCACACAAAGTATGCTTGGTAATATCATCTTTGGTAGGCCCTAACCCGCCTGTAATAATTACGATATCTACCCGTGACTCTGCATCTTTTAATGCTTGAAGAATATGACTTTTTTCATCCTGAATAGAAGTAATCTGATATACAGAAACTCCTATTTTATTGAGTTCTTTACCAATAAAAGCAGAATTTGTATCTACAATCTGGCCAATAAGAATTTCATCACCAATAGTAATTATCTCCGCATTCATCTAAAGACCAAAATCTTTTTTAAGTTCAGAAATCACTTGATGGATGTCTTTTTTAAGAATAGGAAAAATCTGGTCTAGACTAGGATTTTCATCCCCAACTTTACCAATATTCTCTATATCTAAGGCTGCTGCACGAGTTTGCTCCATGCCTAACAAATCTACATTAGGCTTAATCTTGTGCGCCAATTGATATATATTGGAATAGTTTTTTTGACCTATAGCAACTTCTAATTGTTCCAAATCTTCTGGAACCTCATCGAGAAAAGCAGAAACTACGGACTGAACAAAATCCTCATCCCCATCTGCCAACTCATTAATTTTATCCAAACTGTAAATCATCTTGTTATTTAATAGTTACATTAAACATCTCTACGCCTTCTAACCTACCTGAAAGGTAGTCATTAGTTTTAACACTACCAACACCCGCCGGGGTCCCCGTAAATAGCACATCGCCTTTCTTCAAAGTGAAGAATGTGCTCACATACGCTATCAACTCATCTATCTTCCAGAGCATCAAGTTTGTATTTCCATCTTGTACCACTTCATCATTCTTTAGTAATTGAAAACCTAAATTATCAATCGATTCAAATTTTTCCTTAGGCACCCAATTTCCAATAACCGTTGCCCCGTCAAAACCTTTAGCTTTTTCCCATGGCAATCCTTTTTCTTTTAAAGCTTGCTGCACATCTCTGGCCGTAAAATCTATTCCCAAACCTACTTCATCATAATAGTTGGGCGCAAATTTTTCCGAAATATGCTTTCCTACTTTTTTAATTTTAACCAAAACCTCTACTTCATAATGAATATCATTAGAGAATTCAGGAATATAAAAATCTTGTTCCTTAGGCAAAACAGAAGAATCTGGCTTTATAAATACTACCGGATCTTTAGGCTTTTCATTTTGCAACTCTGCAATATGTGCCGTATAATTTCTTCCAATACAAATAATTTTCATACAAGAGTTTTATTAAAATTTATTTTTTTGACAACTTTAAACTCACTGCAGGGATTAGGTTTCCTGTACTATTTCTTGATTTTACTACAAAATCTGTCCACGCTCCCATACCATACACCATAACTTTAAAGTTTTGATTTTTATTGTAAACACCTCCAAAAGTTGGCGCAAATCTATCCTCTATCAATAAGGCATTGGTGATATTATGTTTCCCCGTATTCTTGTACCAGTTACTAGGCACAAATAACCACTCTAAACCTATATAAACTCCTGCTCTCGGCATCTGTATCCGAAGTGCTGATAAGTCTAATGACACATAATCTTTACCGGACTCTGCCTCTAACACAAAACTTTTTCGCAGCAGATCTTTTGTCGGCTTTTTGGTTTCCTTATCCACATCATACACACGAACCCTAAATTTTGAAGCCTCTCCTTTGAATGCGGCATTGTCCTGAAAGAAAATGGTAACCTTATCTACATATTTTTTCTGCTGTCCGATATTGGGATAATACAAAGCCAAAACCCAAGGCGTTGATGAGGATGAAAACCCACTCTTTACACTATAACTGCTAATTGGATTTAACACATCTGAATTTCCCAAAGTCTCCGAAACTACTACTTCATTAAGTTCAAAAGATTCTGGCACCAAATTAAATTTCTTCGCTTTAAAAACCTGAGAAGCTGCAACGATAGTATCCTTGTAACCTAAGGATGAGATATGCAATTGTTTCTCCAAAAAGGACGATGGCAAATCCATAAAAAAGTGCCCTTCCTCATCAGAAGAAGTTCCTTTTAATGTATTTAAAAAACTAAGATTAACAAATGGGATAGTCTCCTTAGTCTTACTATCATAGACAACACCCTCAAAATATATTTCTTGTGCTGTTGCGAAATGAAATCCGAAAATAAAAACGAAAAAAAAACGCGACATTATCCTAGTTTGTTATTCAATTTACTCAACTTAATTTGTGTCAAAATTTTCTTAGTATACAAAGGAAAATCGGCATTTAGTATCCAACTGAAATATCCTGGCTCTTTCGCAAGTACATCATGAACCTTTTTACCCTTATGCTTTCCAAAAGAGAAAACCTCCTCCTCTTCATCATCCAATATTATAAAGCCAGCAAAATCTACGGTTCTTTTATGCGATGAAAATTCTGCTAACATTTTCATGTTATTTTCCAACTCCGGATACCGGTCTAATTGCGCCAATAACACTTCATAGGTTGCATTGGTATCTGCTGCTGCACTATGCGCATCTATCAAATCTTTATCACAATAAAACTTATAAGCAGCGCCAAGAGTTCTCTTTTCCATTTTATGAAAGATAGTCTGCACATCTACTGCAACTCTATTTTTCATATCAAAATCTATTTCTGCACGCAGCATTTCTTCTGCCAACAATGGAATATCAAAACGATCAGAATTAAAACCTCCTAGATCACTGTCTTTAATCATGTTGTAAATTTCTTTCGAAAGCTCTTTAAACGTAGGTTCATTAGCCACTTTTTCATTAGAAATACCATGTACAGCAATTACTTCATCAGGAATGACCATTTCCGGATTTACCAACCAAGTTTTACTCTCTTTATTCCCGTTAGGATGTATTTTAAGAATTGCTATTTCTACAACTCGATCTTTTGCTACATTGACACCCGTTGTTTCTAAATCGAAAAAACAAATAGGACGTGTTAATTTTAATTGCATTTTTAAAGAATTTATTCAAAGATAGTTTATTCAAAATTTAAGAAAAAACTAGCGCTATTTAAATATTGTAAAAACAAAAAAGCTTCCAAAAAGGAAGCTTTTTTTTATATTAATTTATTCGAATTAGATTTCTCTATTTACATCCCAAGCTTCTAAGAAATCTGCTACTGCTTTCACAAACATACCTCCTAGCGCTCCGTTAACCACTCTATGGTCATAACTATGAGACAAGAACATCTTACTTCTAATCCCTATAAAATCTCCTTCTGGAGTTTCTATTACAGAAGGCACTTTACGTATAGCTCCTAATGCAAGAATACCCACTTGTGGTTGGTTGATGATTGGCGTACCAAAAACACTTCCAAAAGTTCCCACATTGGTTACCGTATAGGTACCATCTTTTATTTCGTCCGGCTTCAATTTATTATTTCGACTTCTAGTTGCCAAATCATTAACCGCCTTTGCCATACCCACTAAATTTAATTGGTCTGCATTTTTAATTACAGGAACAATTAAATTACCATCCGGTAAAGCTGCTGCCATACCTATATTGATGTTTTTCTTTTTAACCACGGTATCACCGCTCAAAGAAATGTTCATCATAGGATATTTCTTTAATGCCACCGCAACAGCCTCCATAAAGATAGGAGTGAACGTAAGTTTTTCTCCTTCTCTTTTCTCAAAGCTCGTTTTATTTTTATTTCTCCAATTTACTACATTGGTTACATCAACTTCTATAAAGCTCTGAACATGTGCAGAAGTTGAAATACTTTCGCGCATATATTGCGCAATAAGTTTTCCCATTCTACTCATCGGGATTACCTCATCTCCACTACCAACTTTTACATCTGAAGGAGCCTGACTTACTGCCACTGGAGCACTAGCCGCTTGCGCAGTAACATTAGCGGTTGCTGCAGCTGCACTAGGAGCGACCACATTCCGAGTTTTACGATTCTCTACATAAGCTAGAATATCGTTTTTAGTAACTCTTCCTTCTTTTCCCGTACCTACAATAGCATCTAAATCTGCGACAGAAACCCCTTCTTCTTTAGCAATATTCTTCACTAAAGGAGAATAGAAACGATCTGTACTACTATAATCTGCAGCTGGAGTTTTTACTATTTCTTGTACACTTTCTATTTCTTGTTCAATCGAATTTGCTGCAGTAGCATCTTCTTTTACTGGCTCGTGCTCTGGAGCAGCAACAGAATCTGATGCACCATCTTGAATCTCGATTATTGCAACCGTTTGCCCTACCGATATAATATCATCAATATTGAAAAGCTTTTCAACCAAAACACCTTCCACCTCGCTAGGCACCTCAGAATCTACCTTATCTGTAGCAATTTCAAAAACCGCCTCATCCATCTCAATAGTATCCCCTACTTCTTTTAACCAAGTAGTTAGTGTTGCCTCTGCAACACTCTCACCCATCTGTGGTAATTTTAATTCAAACTTTGACATATCATCAATTAATATACTTATTCAGAATAATTTTTTGCGAAAATAATAAAAATATCGTCTTTTACTTAAATTTCTTACAACTATTTTACTTATGCCTTCATAGAGTTTTCGAATGGAATACGGTTTAAAATACTCCGTCCTAAGGTAATTTCATCTGCATATTCCAATTCATCCCCCACCGCAATTCCTCTTGCAATGGTCGATGTTTTTACTACTGTACCCTCTAGCTGTTTAAAAATATAAAAATTGGTCGTATCGCCTTCCATCGTAGAACTCAATGCAAAAATTAGTTCGGTGACTCCACCCTTTTTAACTTTCCCCACTAAAGATCCAATGGTTAAATCTTGCGGCCCGACACATTCCATAGGAGAAATTTTACCTCCTAAAACATGGTACATACCTCTAAACTGCCCCGTGTTCTCTATAGCCATTACATCTCTAATATCTTCTACTACACAAATAATAGAGGCATCTCTTTTAGGATTTGCACAAATTTCGCAAAGCGCGACATCTGAAATATTATGGCAATTAGAGCAAAATTTAATTTGACTCCTTAACTTCTCTAAGGCACTCGTTAAATGAGATGTTTGCTCTTCTGGCTGTTTTAGTAAATGCAATGCTAGCCGCAATGCCGTACGCTTTCCGATACCGGGCAATTGCGAAATTTCATAAACCGCATTTTCCAATAATTTTGAAGAGAATTCCATAGGTGCAAAATTACAACATTATCAGTTTTATTTCTCTATTAAATAAGAGAAATTAATATTGATCTGTTGCTAATAAAACAAGGGTGCAAGCCACCTCAACCTCTATACCATTTTCCCGAAGTAAGCTATAGAAGTTGGGGTTTTCCGTACCTGGATTAAAAATTACCCGCTTTGGTTTTAAATCTATAATTTTTTGATAATACGCTTCTTGATTTTTTGAATTTAAATATAAAGTAACCGTGTGTATATTTTGAAAGTCGGCAAAATTAGTCTTAATTTGCACTCCGTAAAGAAGGCCCTCCTTTAAACCAAAAGCTTCTGTTTCAATAGATTTTTCTGTTAACTTATCTATAGCTATATTACTATATCTGCTAGGTTTTAACGAAGCGCCAATTACGAGTGTTTTTTGCATTTTGCCGAAAATGATGTTAAAAATTGTTAATTAATGTAACTTTTATATGATTTTTACGTCTATTAGTACTCTAAAGATATTATGAATTTGTCGTTAATGCTGTATTTTTATAGTTAATGGTTAGTGTTTAGTGCACATTATCGATAATAGAAACCCTCATGTAAATGAGGGTTTTGTTTTTTATATACCTCAAAGTGCTCGGCTAACCACTTCTTAACCTAAAATCACAGTACAAGATTACCACAATTATAATTTAGATTTTAACCTCAAAATAGCGAACTATTCTTCTATCGATTTCTGATATGTTAAAAAGTGTTAAAACAAAAAAGCTTTGTAACAAACGCATCATAGTGTCGTCCTGTATATAGAAATTCATCAATCAATCAATCAATCAATCAATCAATCAATCAATCAATCAATCAAATTACAAAACGAACATTCATGAAAAAAGCAATCCTATGTATTGCACTGCTCATCAACAGTGCAATATTCGCAAACACAGAAACCTCTACTACCGATGCGGTATTAGGCACAATTACAGGTACAATTTTAGACCAATCTTTACAAGAACCTATAGCATTCGCAGCTATTGTTATAAAGTCTAAAGACAATGCTACTATTATTACTGGGGGCATTACCGAGGAAAACGGGACTTTTGAAATAAAAAATATTCCCGAAGGTACACTCACTTTTTTAGTTCAATTTATAGGCTACAAAACCTACTCGAAGCTAATAACTATTGATAAGAACCACAGAAAAATAGCTTTAGGAACCATTTACCTTGAAGATCAAACTCAAGAATTATCCGGTGTAGAAGTAGTCGCTGAACGTACTACCATTGAACAGAAAATAGATCGGAAGGTAATTAATGTTGGAAAAGATCTTACCACCACAGGCGCATCAGCATCAGACATCATGAACAATATTCCTTCTGTAAATATAGACCAACAGACAGGTGAACTCTCTATGCGCGGTAATTCTAACGTAAGAGTTATGGTAGATGGTAAATTATCTAATGTTCCCGTAGCTCAATTACTAAAACAGATTCCGTCTAGCGCTATAAAATCTATTGAACTAATCACCAATCCTTCTGCAAAGTATAATCCTGAAGGCATGAGCGGTATCATCAACATCATACTTCATAAAAATGCGAATAACGGATTTAATGGAACCATTAGCACGGGACTAACCGTTGGCGAAGAAGCTAAATTTAATAGTGCTATTGACTTAAATTATCGTTCAGGAAAATTTAATGTATATGGCAACTATGGTAATAATATCGGTAAATACGTAAATAACGGAAATCTTTACAGATTGGATGATAATTCTGAACAGCAGTTTAGTTTCCTTAACAACAACAAATCGCACTTATATAAAATAGGAATCGATTTTTATTTAAATGAGTACCATACTATTTCATTTTTCACCAACCAGAATTCATTTGACGGAAAAGGAAAAGGAGATACTGATATTTTGTACTATGACGATGCCAGCAGAAATTCAAATCAAATTTTTGATAATTTTCAAGACAACCTGAGCGAGCAGTACAATTTTGATTATAAATTGAAATTCAAAAAAGAAGGCCATTCTATAGAATTGGAGGTTGATTACAACGAATTTAATCAAAATGAAGATGCCTTTTTTAAGTCTTCTGGTGCTACGGTTTTTCCTAACTACGTAGACATGGTGGATACCAAACGCAAGCAGAGCATCGCTAATTTGGATTATGTAAACCCTATAGACTCTATCTCTAAATTAGAATTAGGCCTTGAATCTAGAAATTTTGAAACCAATGTAGATTATACCTCTACAGGATTATCTTTTAATGAAACGGGGAACTTAATACCTACGCCAAATACCGATTTTGTATACGGAATGGATATCTATTCTGCTTATGCCACTTTTGGTCAGAATTATAAAAAATGGTCCTATCAAGCAGGATTACGTGTAGAAAATGTGGAAGTAAAAGCCGACACGAATAACATACGCTCTTTCTCGGATAAATACACACAGGTATACCCTTCTGCCTATGTTACGTATGCCCCTAATGAGAAAAACCAACTTCAATTTAGTTTAAGTCGTCGCGTAGATAGACCTGGATTACAACAAGTAAATCCTATTAGAGAATGGTCTACCCCCTTAATATCTTCTTTTGGAAACCAACGTTTAGTACCACAATTTACCAATTCTTATGAAGTTAACTACACCAAACGTTTAGAAAAAGGAAGTATTACCACAGGTGTTTTCTACCGTCAAATTAAAGATGAAATTAATAGAGCTGTGTATGTAGACCGCTTAGATCTAAACAAACTTATCTTAACCTATGATAATTTTGATAACACCACCGCTTACGGAATGGAAGTATCTTTGAACTACAAACCCTTAACCTGGTGGAGTATTAATGGTAGTTTTGATCTATTCTCTCAAACACAGAGAGGAATTACAGAGACCTTACCAACAGAAAACCCTAATGCAACTGTTGATGATATTGTAATAGAAGAAGTTCAGGTAGAGAATACAGCATGGAATTTTAGAATGAATAACAGTCTAAAAGCTACTAAAAACTTAAGTTTTCAAATCTTTGGTTTCTATCGTGGTGCTAACAAAAATATACAGTTTGACGTAAAGTCTATGTATTTTGTAAATACAGGAGCTCGCTACAGTTTTGCTGAAGGAAAAGGAACGTTTAGCCTAAACTTTAATGATGTGTTTAACACCATGCGCTTTGCTTTTGATAGCACGAGGCCGTATGCCTCTACGGGAGAATTTAATTGGGAAAGTAGAACCGTATACGCCGGCTTATCCTACATGTTTGGAAGTGGAAAAAATAAGGCTAGCAAACGTAAAAATAGAGATAATAACACCAAAGATAGTGGTGGCGGAATTTTATAACATAAACCCCTAATTCTTTAGGCCGTACAATTTTCTAAGAATAGCGTATCAAAACAAAATCCCCAACATTGCTGTTGGGGGTTTATTTATATATAGTTTCAGAATTATCTTACCAGCGGATAATAACACTACCCCACGTAAAGCCACTACCAAATGCAGCTAGCACTACCAAGTCTCCTTCTTTTACTTTGCCTTGTTCCCAAGCTTCCGTCAAAGCTATTGGAATAGATGCCGCTGTCGTATTTCCGTAGTTCATAATATTATTAAAAACCTGATCATCTGACAATTGGAATTTCTTCTGAATGAATTGAGAAATTCTTAAGTTTGCTTGATGCGGCACTAACATATCAATATCTGTTGGCGCTAATTTATTAGCTCCTAGACCTTCCATGATTACTTCACTAAAACGAACAACTGCATTTTTAAATACAAATTGTCCGTTCATATATGGAAAATATGACTCATCATTAGGGTCATTGTCTTCTATAATATCGGTCACCCATCTTTTCCCCATTCCCGGAGCTATTAGAGATAACTCTTCCGCATGCTGCCCTTCTGAATGTAAATGTGTAGATAAGATACCTTTTGTATTATCTTCTTCTCTTGATAATATGGCAGCTCCTGCTCCATCACCAAAAATTACAGAAACACCTCTACCACGCGTAGACATATCTAAGCCATGAGAATGCAGTTCTGAACCAATCACTAAAACATTCTTATACATCCCTGTTTTAATGTACTGATCTGCAACAGAAATAGCGTAAACAAAACCAGAACATTGATTTCTTACATCTAATGCTCCTACCGTTTTAATGCCTAAATCTCGTTGCACCAAGACACCTGGCCCAGGAAAGTAGTAATCCGGACTTAGCGTGGCAAATACAATAAAATCAATATCATCTTTATCAATACCGGCTCTTTCAATAGCAATTTTAGCAGCTTTAACCCCCATAGTGGTGGTAGTATCACCATCGCCTTTTATAACATGACGTCTCTCTTTAATGCCTGTTCTTTCTTGAATCCACGCATCGTTAGTATCCATGACCTTTGATAAATCATCATTAGTCACAACGTTTTCAGGAACGTAATGTCCTAAGCCTATAATTTTCGAATTATACATACAGTTTAGTTATCTGATCTGTTTATTATACATTTATTTAAGTTACGAATTAAATAAACAAGAACGCAATTTAAGGATTATTCTACAATGTTGTAAAATCATTACAGAATTATACATTTAGTTTGTATCGTAACAAATTAAAAGTCAGAAATATGTTGCACATACTACTGACTTTTAATTCAAATTTTTAGGCTATATTTTAATCCAAATATTGTCTAAAATTATTAACCTCAACTTTAGCTTTTAAATCGTGCAGTAAATTAAAGAGTCCGAAGAACGTTCTATTCATATATAAAAAATGCTTAGAACCTCTATTACCATTCATTTTCCTAATCTGATCATCTTTAGAATACCGCTGACTTAAATCGGCAATTTGATGCCAAAAATCATCAGAACCAAAATCAAAAGTATCTCCATTAAAAGGCGATGTGAACAACAGTAACATCTCTTTAAACAATGCCTTGAAAAATATAATTTCATCTTCAGAATCTGTAGGAGTAAGAATTTCTAGTTCATACAGTTTCTCCATAAAATGCGTATCATTTTCAATAACCTCTTTCTTGGCAAGTTCAAAATAAGGAATGTAGAATTCATCTGGCACTTCTTTAATGCAACCAAAATCTATGGCAATAAGTGTATTGTTTTTACTCACTAAGAAATTTCCTGGATGCGGGTCTGCATGCACTTTTCTTAGGCCGTGAATTTGGAACATATAGAAATCCCATAAAGCCTGCCCCAATGTATTTCCTTTCGCTGCACTAAAATCTGTTTTAGCAAACTCACTTAAATGCATTCCATTCATCCAGTCCATAGTAATAATCCGTTCACTAGACAATTTTGGATAATATTCTGGGAATTCCATATTCGGAATTACCGTACATGCTTTTGTTATTTCTTGACTCTGCTTCATTTCGAGAATATAGTTAGTTTCTTCAACCAGTTTATTCTCTACTTCTTTAAAATATTTATCAGAATCTTTACCTTTTAAGTTGAACATGCGTATAGCTATAGGTTTAACAATAGCCAAATCACTAGATATACTTTCTGACACCCCTGGGTACTGAATTTTTACTGCCAAGGTTTTTCCATCTTTGGTAGCCTTATGCACTTGACCTATACTCGCTGCATTTATAGAGTCTTTATCAAAAGTATCATATACCTCCTCAGGGTATTTCCCTAAATACTTTTTAAACGTTTTACGAACCAAAGGAGCAGATAGCGGAGGAACTGAAAACTGAGATAATGAAAACTTTTCTACATAAGCAGAAGGCAGAATATTTTTCTCCATACTTAGCATCTGTGCTACTTTGAGCGCGCTACCTTTTAAGCTTTTGAGTCCGTCATAAATATCGCCCGCATTATCTTCATTGAGCTCGTCCTTTGATAACTCCGGGTTTACCAACTTCTTACTGTAATATTTTACGTAATTACCACCTATTTTAACCCCTGTTTTCACGAGCTTTCCTGCTCTTTCTATTTTACCAGTAGGAATTTTGTCTAATGTTTTCATAAGATACTTTTTATTAAAAGTGGTTAAAACAATATATAGTGGTTCTTGTTCGTCGCTAAGTATTATGCGAATTTCTCTTTGTATAGAAATTTGCCAAAGTCTATAATACTTTCTAAAGGTGTATTTTCAAAAACGTCAAAGATGGTTTTTACAGATTTCTCTATCGCCATATCTGTTTTTTCAAAACCTGCACTGGTATCTTCCATCCAAAATTTAAGCAAGAATAAAAACTGAACCCACGTACCTTCACTGTAAAGCTGCGGACTTTTCTTTGTAATCTTAAATGATTTATCTGCGTTAGCATCTGCGACTAAAGAAGAAGCAAACGTTTTTATGTGAGATCTCAGTCCCTTCAACTGGTTTAAATTCTTCAACATATTTTCATGCTCTTTCAAGGCAAAAAGCACATAACTCCTATTCATGGTAAGTAGTTCAAACATAGAGAAAAAGAAAGTGAGCATTTTATCTTGATTTGAAAACGATTCATAATCCTCATTTTTAGCCATGACGCCAACAGTATTGATATAAAACTTTTCCCATATGGCAGCTTGTAATCCTTCTACTGAACCAAAAAAGTTGTAAAACTCTTCTTCCGGTATCGTGTGCGCTTTACAAAACTTGTAAATAGATTTTGGTACAATCTCATGTTCTAAAACATAATCCATGTACATTCCTATAATCTGATCTTCCGTGATTTTTTTTGTTTCTGATTTTTTAGCCATGACTTTTTTAGTTTAAGAGTGACAAAGCAATTTACTATTGGTATAAAAAAACGTATTTCCTAGAAGACGGAAATACGTTTTTAAACAACCTAACCAATAAATAATAATAGTGTAATCGTTTAAAAAACTAAATTCTTCTTCATAGCAATTAATCTTCCTCGATTACAATTCAAAGATACAAAAATGTTTAACTATTTTAAAAATAAATTAAACAAAATTTTTGTTAATCTTTTTTTGATGCTTTTTAAGAAATACATCAATCTTACTTTTAATTAGACGTATTAGGTCTTAAGAGCTAACAACAGTCTTGAAAAAAATAAAAAGAATGTCAGTTTGTCACTTTATGTCAGATTGGTATTTTTTTTGACTGTGGTAGTATCATATTAACAATTATAAATTTTAAATTACATATGGCGACAGGTAAGATTAATGTGTCCGTTGATAATATATTTCCTTTAATAAAGAAATTTCTTTACAGCGATCACGAAATATTTTTAAGAGAGTTGATTTCTAATGCGACAGATGCAACTTTAAAATTGAAGCATTTAACTTCTATTGGTGAAGCTTCTGTAGAGTATGGCAATCCTATTATCGAAATAAAAGTAGATAAAGAAGGAAAGAAAATCCATATTATTGATCAAGGTCTAGGTATGACCGAAGATGAAGTAAAGAAGTATATTAACGAAGTAGCTTTTTCTGGTGCTGAAGAATTTTTAGATAAATATAAAGACAGCGCAAAAGATTCTGGAATTATAGGCCACTTTGGTTTAGGTTTCTACTCTGCTTTTATGGTAGCTAGTAAGGTTGAAATTATTACTAAAAGTTTTAAAGACGAACCTGCAGTACATTGGTCTTGTGATGGTTCTCCTAATTTTGACTTAGAGCCTTCTGATAAAACAGAAAGAGGAACAGAGATTGTACTTCATGTTGCTGATGATTCTACAGAATTTTTAGAAGACCATAGAATTAATGAACTTTTATCTAAGTATAATAAGTTTATGCCAGTTCCTATTAAATTTGGAACTAAAACTGAAACCTTACCAAAACCAGAGGGCGCTAAAGAAGAAGATGCCGCTCCTACGGAAGAGGTAGATAATATTATTAATAACCCTACTCCTGCTTGGACAAAACAACCTGCAGATTTAGAGACAAAAGATTACCAAGAGTTCTATAGAGAATTGTATCCAATGCAATTTGAAGAGCCTTTATTTCATATTCATTTAAATGTTGATTATCCGTTTCATTTAACTGGTATTTTATATTTCCCTAGGCTATCTAATGATTTAAACACTCAGAAAGATAAAATTCAATTATACCAAAACCAAGTTTATGTAACAGACAACGTTGAAGGTATTGTTCCGGAGTTTTTAATGATGCTTCGCGGGGTTGTAGATTCTCCAGACATACCGTTAAACGTATCTCGTTCTTATTTACAAGCAGACGGTGCAGTTAAGAAAATATCATCTTACATAACTAGAAAAGTAGCCGATAAGCTTTCTTCTTTATTCAAAAACAACAGAGAAGATTTTGAAGCTAAATGGAATGATATTAAAATAGTCATTGAATATGGTATGCTTTCTGAAGATAAATTCTTTGAAAAAGCAGACAAATTTGCACTGTACCCAACAGTAGATGGTAAGTTCTACACATTTGAAGAATTACAAGAAAACCTAAAGGCTAATCAAACAGATAAAGATGGTAAGCTAGTTATTCTTTACGCCTCGGACAAAGAAGCACAACACAGTTATATAGAAGCTGCAAAAGCAAAAGACTACCAAGTATTACTTTTAGATTCTCCTATTATTTCGCATTTGATGCAGAAATTAGAAACATCTAAAGAGAATATTTCTTTTACACGTGTTGATGCAGATCATATTGAAAACTTAATTAAGAAAGACGAAGAGCAGATTTCTAAACTTTCTGATGAAGAAAAAGAAACTCTTAAAAAAGAATTAGAGGAAACAATCGCTAACAAATCATACACGATTCAGTTAGAAGCTATGGATAGCGCTGCGTCTCCTTTTATCATTACGGAGCCTGAATTTATGCGTCGTATGAAAGAGATGCAACAAACCGGTGGTGGCGGAATGTTTGGAATGGGTAATATGCCAGAAATGTATAACCTTATTGTAAACACCAATAGCCCATTAGTTTCTGAAATTTTAACTACCAAAACAGCTAAGAAGAAAGAACGATTAATAAATCAGTCTTTAGATTTAGCACGTTTATCTAAAGGGCTATTAAAAGGTGAAGAGCTTACAAACTTCATTAAGCGTAGTTACGAGATGGTAAAATAAATGTGCGATTAAGGTTGATATTTGACCCTTATTCGGTATAATTTTCAAAAAGCCGCTTCATATATTTGAAGCGGCTTTTTATTTTTAGAAAAGTTAGTATCTTTCAGCAAACAACCACACCAATGAATAACGATTACCGCAGCCCTTCCTTTAAAAGATGGTTAGATAAATTGCAGCAAGAAAGTTGGCAATTAGAATTAATTATTTCAGGTTTTGCCATTTATGCTTTGATTTTGGCCTATGAACCAATATCAATTAACATTTCTGAGGCTATGAACTCTCAACAGACAATAAAAATGATACTGTGGTTTATTGTTTTCATTTCTTGGGCAATATTCATATTCAACCTCACGCTTCATATTGTCTTAAGAGGACTTTGGATTGGTGCTCTAGGCTTACGCTATGTGTCTGGCGATATTGATTATCATAAATTAAATTACTCAAAAAAATTTACTAAACATCTCAAAAAAAGAGTTGGTACTTTTGATCGCTACATTGCTAGGCTTGAAAAATATTGTAGCATTTTATTTGCCATAAGTTTTTTAGTTTTCTTTTATATTTTAGGCTTTTTTACAATTCTCCTTACCTTAACAGGTTTGAGTTATTTTGTCACAGAAGTATTGAATTTAAAGGGAATATTGAAAAAGGCGATAGGCCTTTGTATGGTCATTTTATTTGGCATGGGTATCCTACTCACTTTTATAGATTTCATTACCATGGGCTACCTAAAGAAAAATAAGTACATTTCTTTAGTATACTATCCTTTTTACAGACTATTCACCTACTTGACTTTATCTTTTTTATATAGACCATTGGTGTACAATTTTCTAGATAATAAGTTTGGAAGAAGGCTAAGTCTTATGCTATTACCATCATATTTGGCAATTATATTTTTCTCAACATTATACTATCAAAACTCAAACTACATTTTAAAAACAGATATTTCTTCTGAGGTTTACAGCTATCAAAACCATTATGAAGATTTACTGATAGAAAAGACTGATTTCGGTAAAATAATCACAATTCCTTCCAAAATAATCAGAACACCGTATCTTCAAATATTTCTATACTATACAGAGCAAATAGAAGATCATGTTTTTGAAAGCAATAAAAACCTAAAACCGAAAGAAGATTTAAGGAGTTTTAAATCTGATTTTGTAAATATTAATATAGAAACTAATAACAAAAAAGATTTAAGACTAGATTATCTAAAAACTTTAAACGAAATTTATTCAATAAGGATTGATTCCAGTAAATATAAAGCAGACTTTACTATAAGCACCAATAGCAAAGAACGTTTAGGTTTTGAAACCTACCTCAACATAAGAGATTTAAAGGAAGGCAAACATGTCCTCCGTATCTTAGCACCGCCAGCAGATAGTACTCAAGTAGCAAATGACACCTTAGTCACTATTCCTTTTTGGCATTTTAAAGACTAATTATGAATTACCCATTTCACTTATACCTCTTAGCCGCAATTTATGTATTTGCAGGTGTTATGCATTTTATTAAGCCAAAAACCTATTTGCGCATTATGCCCAGATACCTTCCCAATCCTAAACTTCTAGTATCTCTAAGTGGCATAGCAGAAATAGCATTGGGTATTGGACTATGTTTCCCGTCCACAAAAAATCTATCTATTTATGGCATTATAGCCATGCTCACTGTTTTTTTATTGGTTCACTTCTATATGCTTTCGGGCAAAAAAGAAGGTGCAGGTATCCCTAGATGGATTCTTATCTTAAGAATCCCGTTACAATTCGGGTTAATGTATTGGGCATACTGTTACCTGCCATACTAAGGTAAAATTTTTTATCACAAAATACCTAGATAGTTTCTACCTTTATAACATGAAGGTAATTTCAACCAACTTAGGAAAATCAACCACCATACTGTGGAATGGTAAAGAAGAACAAACGGGGATCTACAAATACCCTACTTCCGAGGCTATACAGCTCTTAAATGAGGATGTTGCCAATGATACGGTAATTGACAGGAAACATCATGGCGGCGCTCATAAGGCATGCTACCTTTATTCTGCAGATCAATATCCGTATTGGAAAAACCACTATCCAGATTTAGAATGGGATTGGGGCATGTTCGGCGAAAACTTAACCATAGAAGGCCTGGACGAATCTAAATTACGCATAGGAAGCACCTACAAATTAGGGTCTGCCTTAGTACAAATTACGCAACCTAGAGAGCCTTGCTATAAATTAGGCATACGCTTTAATGATTCTAAAATCATCAAAAAATTTGTAGCCCATAACTATCCCGGAACCTACATTAAAGTTTTGGAAACAGGAACAGTTACCACCGGTGATGAGATGATACTTATCTCCCAATCAGAAAATAGTTTAACTATAAATCAATACTATCAATTTTTATTTGCTAAAACTAAAGACCCTGAAGTGATTCAATTAATTTTGAGCAATGATGCCTTACCTGAATACAAAAAAGAACGATTACGAAACTCACTAAAAACTCAATAATGTTATGAAAAAAATTCTACTAATCAGCTTCTGCCTAATCGGCCTATACTCTTGTAAAGAAGAGGCTAAAAAAGAACCTGCTATTGCTATGCACAATACAGAGTTTGACAGCTTACTCGAAAACTATTTTGAGGAGAGCCTAAAACTATATCCTTTAAATGCAACCTCACAAGGAGATGTGCGTTACAATGATATTTTACCTAATTTTTTAAGTGACGAATTCATTGCCTCTGAAAATAAATTTTATTCGGACTATAAACAAAAACTAGCAGAAGTTAACGAGGAATCGCTTACGCCAAGCCAACAAATGAGTAAAGACATTTTACTTTGGGAATGCGATCGTAATTTAGAACGCTTAGGTTTTAGGGAAGAACTACTCCCTATCAATCAAATGTGGACCATGCAATTAATGATGGGCCAATTAGCTAGTGGTGCAAGCTCGCAGCCCTTTAAAACGGTTGCAGATTATGACAATTGGTTGAAAAGGTTAGACGCCTATACCACGTGGTTAGCAACTGCTAAAACAAGAATGGAAGAAGGTATTAAAACAGGTCATATTCTGCCAAAATCATTAGTACTGAAAGTTACACCGCAACTAAAAGACATGACAGAGAGCGATTTGGATAAACATTTGTTCTTCTCTCCAATAAAAAATATTCCAGAAAGCTTTTCTGATGTTGATACAGACCGCCTGACAGAAGCCTATTCTGCAATGATTTCAGAAAAGATTATTCCTGCATACCAAAATCTATATGATTTCATGAATACAGAATATATGGCAGCAGCTAGAACAACTAGTGGCATAGAAGGAATTCCTAATGGAAAAGAATACTACGACTATTCTATAAAATTATATACGACCACAGACATGACCGCTGATAAAATTCACCAATTAGGTCTAAGTGAAGTAGCACGTATTTCTTCTGAAATGGAGAAAATTAAAAAAGAAGTTGGTTTTGAAGGAGATTTAAAAGCCTTCTTTGATTTTGTACGTAATAAAAAGGAATTAATGCCTTTTACTTCTCCAGAGCAAGTTATTGAAAACTTCAATAAAATTCATGAGAGAATGAAACCTCAAGTGGATAAACTTTTTGGAAAACAACCCAAAACACCTTTTGAAGTTAGGAGAACAGAAGCATTCAGAGAGGCGTCTGCCAGCGCAGAATACAATCCTGGATCTATTGATGGCACGCGACCAGGTATTTTTTATACCCCAATACCAAACGTTACTAAATACAATATGTATTCTGATGAAGACTTGTTTTTACATGAAGCCGTTCCTGGGCACCACTTTCAAATTTCATTAACACAAGAAAATGAGGAGCTTCCTAAGTTTAGAAAAACATTATGGTATAGCGCTTACGGAGAAGGTTGGGCATTATATACCGAGTCTTTAGGTAAAGAACTTGGATTATACACAGATCCTTACCAATATTTTGGAATGTTAGGAGCAGAAATGCATAGAGCAATACGTTTGGTGGTAGATACAGGTTTGCATTCTAAAGGATGGACCAGAGAGCAAGCTATTGAATACTCTCTAGCTAACGAAGCAGAATCTGAGGCTGGTATAACTTCTGAAATTGAGCGTTACATGGCTAATCCTGGGCAAGCCTTATCCTATAAAATAGGACAACTTAAAATTATAGAGTTACGCGCTAAAGCAGAAAAAGAATTAGGAGACAAATTTGATATTAAAGAATTTCACAATCAAGTGCTAGAAACAGGCTGTGTGCCTTTAGCTTTATTGGAAAACAAAATTAATAACTGGATTTCAAATTCTAAATAAAGATTTTAGAATAAATTACAAAAGAAAAAGGGGAGCTTACGCTCCCCTTTTAGGTTTAAAAAAATTAACTCAACTTAACTTAAAACCAAATTTTCAATATTATATACTTACATTTTCTGTGTAAACTCCTTTTGAATTTTTCACAGCGATAGTGTAATCACCTTTATGAGCTGTCTTGAAGTTTACTGCTTTTTCAACAATTAAAGTATCAGATATTTTTTGAGTGTATAATACTCTATCACTAGAATCATATACTTTTATCTCAACATCTTTCTTCTCTACGTTTAAAAAGTTGATGTAAACCATGTTATCTTTCATTCTAAATACTGGCTTAATCACTTCATCCTTATTAAGGATACTGATAGATTCACCATCAATCAATATAGAATAAGTAGTAACTTGTGTAGTATCATCTACCTTAAAGGTATATACTCCTGTTTCTAATTTGCTAAGGTCAAATTTCTTACGAAGAGAACTGCTTTGAACATTGCTATTAGAATAAATTACGTTATTGTTACTATCTAGGAATTGTATTTTTGTGTCTTTAGATACGATGTCTAATTCAAAAATTAAACTTTTTGCTTCCTTATCGGCTGCAACATTTAATTTTAGTTCATTGGCCGAAGCTGTAAAAGTGCCGAACACTAAAGCTGCCATTGCGGTAAATTTTAGAACTTTTTTCATAACTGTTTGTTTTAGGAGGATTACTAATTATTTACATGGCAAAGATATGTGGCATATTCAGTTAAAAGTGATGCGCGTTTTTCCAATTTCTATGCTATATTAACATCATTACAATGCTAACATGACCTTAACGTTAATATAACACATATTTTAGGTAACTTTGCACCAGCGAAGCTAAATGAAGCCTATTTCTAATTGTATATAAACTTAAAAGCATGATACTACAAAAACCTACGTTTGAAGTTATTGCTCCAGATTTTGGACATTCTTTCACGTATCAGAAATTTGATGAGGATAAACCCAATATGAATACGGTATGGCACTACCACCCTGAACTAGAACTGGTTTACATTAATGGTGGTTCTGGAAAAAGACAAATTGGGAGTCACGTATCCTATTACAATGATGGTGACCTTATATTAATAGGATCCAACCTACCACATTGCGGCTTTACCGATGGCACTACAGGAAACAAATCTGAAACTGTGGTACAGATGAAGCAAGATTTTCTTGGTTTTGATTTTTTCAATATTCCTGAGATGAAAAAAATTCAAACCATTTTTGAAGCGTGTAAAGGCGGAATAGCTTTTTACGGTAAGACAAAAAAGAAGATTGGTGAGAAAATAGAAATTTTAGAATATCAAACAGATTTTCAAAAACTACTTTCTATCCTCAATATATTAAATGAACTAGGAAACTCTGAGGAGTTTAAGCTATTAAACGCAGAAGGGTTCTCTATGGAGTCTTCCATGAAAGACAATGACCGTATTAATATGGTGTTCAATTTTGTAAAGAATAACTTCAAAGAGGAAATTTCTTTAGAAACCATTGCAGATTTAACGAGTATGACGGTACCTTCATTTTGCAGGTACTTTAAAAAGATTACTAAAAAAACATTTGTACAGTTTGTAAATGAGTATCGTTTGGTACATGCATCAAAGCTTTTAGCAGAAAAGCCTATGAGCATTGCAGATGTAGCTTTTGAAAGCGGATTCAATAATTTTTCGCACTTTAATAAATCATTCAAACAGTTTACAGGACAAAATCCTTCTGAGTACAGAAACCAATTAAAGTCGATTATACAATAATGGCAAACCTTTTTTCTGAAGCGCTTCACTTAAATTTACCAGATAGTGACCTTATATACTATCCTAATTTCTTTGATACCCATTCAGCAGATAACTATTTTGACATACTTAAAGAACAAACACCTTGGCAACAAGATGATATAACCGTGTTTGGCAAGAAATATGCACAGCCAAGGCTAACTGCATTATATGCAAATAATGACAAGACTTACTCTTATTCTAGCATTTCAATGCGCCCACATGTATTTACTAAAGAACTGTTGCAGATTAAAAATGCAGTAGATACGCTTGCGCAAACAACTTTTACGACTTGTTTACTAAATTTATATCGAGACGGTAAAGACAGTAATGGTTGGCATTCAGACAATGAAAAAGAACTAGGCCAAAACCCTATAATTGCTTCCATTACCCTTGGAGAAGAACGTTTTTTCCATTTAAAACACAGAACCAACAAAAATTTAAAACATAAACTTTTGTTGGAACATGGTAGTCTCTTACTTATGAAAGGAGCAACACAACACCATTGGTTACACCAAATACCTAAAACTGCTAAACCTATTCAAGAGCGAATAAACCTAACCTTTAGGGTGGTGTATTAAATGTTACTCAAAAACTTCATTTAGAACTTTTGCTAGACGCAATCCGCCTTTTTGCAATTGTGTTTCTACAAGTCCCCAATATTTATAACTATAGGCATACCCTAGTTTCTCTCCAACCTCAACAGAAGCATATAACTCTGTTGCTAAGCCTTTAGATTCTTCTACCCAGTCAAAAACAGTACCTTTTTGAATTTGCTTCTCCTCATCTTTGGTTAACTCTGGTAAGTTATCTGCAATCTCAGTAAAACTCATCCCGTAGTCATCAATCATATTACTATCCCAAAGTCGGTGTAGATTAGATCCTTTTCCAAACCACTGTATTTGTATATCATTACCGCCTTTATCCTCTTGCCTTCCCACATGCATGGGTTGGTGCAAGTCTCCTAATAAATGTACTAGAAATTTGAGGTAGAATACTTTATCTTCTTGCGAACTATTTTTATCTTTTACGATTGCAGCACATTTTTGAATTCCCATAACGATATCTCCGTATGGGCTAGGTGCTACTTCCGTATATTTTTTATCTGCAGAGTAATTTACATAATGCCAAGCACTAAACTCTCTATACTTTTTATCAGATTTTATATCGTCTGCATAGGTAGAAACTAAAGCTAAACTTTGTCCATCTAACAATTTTGCAATTGCTTTCTTCGCTTTTCTGCTTAGGTGGCGTTGTGCAACTTCACCTGTTGTTCTATGTCCTGTTTTAGACCACTCCCCATCCGTAGAAAATACAAATTGAATGGATAGGGTTAATAATAAAATGGTAATTTTCTTCATCAATTTAAAATTTACTCAATCTTTACATTTTTAAAGCTCAAAAATAAACAATACAACCTTAATGCATGATTAAGTCGTATATAGTTTTTAATATTTTAACTAAAAGTGCACACGCGTGATTTTCAAAAAAATTAAGTCTCCAATTCTACGGTATTTACTTCTAGCAGTAATAGGATTACTCCTCTTATTTATCCTATTCATTCTTAGTATTCGTATAGGATTATGGGGAGAAATACCTAGTAAAAAAGAGTTAGGAAATCTGGAGTATCAAAAAGCAAGCGAAGTCTATGCTGCAGATGGTACGCTTATTGGCAAATATTATCTTTTTGATAGGCAACCCATTCCGTTTGAAGAGTTCCCTAAAAATCTTTTAGAAGCACTAATTTCTATTGAAGATGAACGTTTCTATTCTCATTCTGGTGTAGACTATCCCAGCTTAATGCGGGTAGCTTTCAAATCTATATTAATGCAAGATAAAAGTTCTGGTGGAGGTAGTACTATCACCCAGCAACTTGCAAAAAACCTATATCCCAGAGAAGAACGCAAAAACACCAACATTGCCGTAGATAAAATTAAAGAGATGTTTATAGCCGCTCGTCTAGAAGACATTTACAGTAAAGAAGAGTTGCTTTATCATTATTTAAATACGGTGAGCTTTGGTGATAATACGTTTGGTATTGAGAGTGCCTCTTTAAAGTTTTTCAATAAAAAAGCTAGGGATTTAAACACGGAAGAAGCAGCCGTTTTAGTGGGGATGTTAAAGGCTACTTATGGGTATAATCCTAGAGTATTTCCTGAAAATAGCTTAAAAAGAAGAAACTTGGTCTTGCAAGCTATGCATAAAAACAATTTTATTTCAGCTACAGAAAAAGATAGCCTTATCGCTTTACCTTTAAAACTAGATTATAAAGAATTTAATTACAATGATGGACTTGCACCATATTTCAGAGAAGAAGTCCGCAAGCAATTGTTAGCTTGGAGTAGTACACAAAAAGAGCAGGGTCAGGAATATAACATTTACACTTCTGGTCTAAAAATCTATACGACCTTAGATTTTAAAATGCAACAACTAGCAGAAGAAGCTATGGTTGCACATTTGTCTACTTTGCAAAAAGATTTTGAAAAGAGTTATGGTAAAAATGCTCCTTGGCTTACCAATAAAAAACTCTTAGATAAGCTACTCAAAAGAACAAACGATTATAAAAAGCTTAAAAAGGAAGGCCTCTCAGAAGATAAAATAATAGACTCTTTAAGCATCAAAAGAAAAATGACGCTCGCAGGTTGGGAGGGCGAAAAAACAGTTGAAGCCAATACATTAGATAGCTTGCAACATTATTTAAAATATTTAAATACAGGATCTTTAGGAATAGACCCAACTACGGGAGCTGTAAAAACTTGGATTGGCGGCGTAAATTTCAAATACTTTAAATACGACCATATTTCACAGAGTAAACGCCAGGTAGGTTCTACATTCAAACCCATTGTGTATACAGCCGCGTTAGAAAACGGAATAGCTCCCTGTACGTATTTTTCTGCACAAGAGGTAGCTTATGAAAATTTAAAAGGATGGTCCCCAAGTAATTCTGGCAGCAAAGACGAAGCCTACTTAAACTATTCTATGGAGCAAGCATTGAGTAACAGTGTAAATACTGTAGCGGTAAAAGTTTTAGAAGAAGTTGGCGTATTAAACGTAATCCGACAGGCCAATAAAATGGGTATTCTAGAAAAATTACCTAGCGAACCTTCTTTAGCTTTAGGAACAGGAGAAATAAAAATCACAGAACTTGCGGGAGCATACGCTTCTTTCGTAAATAACAGCAAGCCGGTGACTCCTTTTTTAATTCAGACCATTAGTAACAGTAAAGATTCTATTTTAGAAACTTTTAAACCTAAAATTGCCGATACCGAAGCATTTTCTTCTGAGACCAGACAAACCATGATAGAAATGATGAAAGAAACTATTAATTCTGGTACAGCTTCTAGATTAAGAGACGCTTATAATTTACCGAATGCTATTGCTGGTAAAACAGGAACTACACAAAATAATAAAGATGCCTGGTTTGTAGGGATCACTCCAAAGCTTGTACATATTACTTGGGTAGGATTAGACAATCATGAATTAGGTTTTAAAAGTACTAGTTTAGGGCAAGGAGCAAATGCCGCCCTACCTATGTTTGCTTTATTATTGCAAAAGCTGAATAAGGATAAAGAATTTAATGCAATTACTAAAGCACAGTTTGAAACAACCTCTGACGAAGTATTGCAAAACCTCAACTGCGATCCTATAAAAAAAGACGGTTTCTTAAAGCGTTTATTTAAAAATCCTGACAAGAAAAAGACCAAAAAGTTTAAATCTAATTAAATATAAATAAATATTTATTAAATTTTATTTAGTTTTATTTTAATTTTATTAAAAAATTTATACTTTTGTTACTAAACAAACCTGTTTAGTATATGAAAAAGTTGCCTGTGTTCTGTCCTAGTTGTGAAAGCAACTTATTAGTTAGTGAACTTTCGTGCTCTAGTTGTGATACTGTCATTTCTGGAAAATTTGACCTTCCTCAAATACTTCAACTATCTGCTGAGGATCAAGAATTTGTATTGCAGTTTGTTTTAAATAGTGGAAGTCTAAAAAAGATGGCCATTCAAATGAACATCAGCTATCCTACCATGCGGAATAAGCTAGATGACATCATTACATCCTTACAAGCTAATTCAAATTCTTAAGCATGAAAACAGTCTTATTCAATCCTTTCAAAAAGTATCAAGAAAATTATTTGTTTATACTTGGACTTGCTGCAACTCTTTTAGGTTCTTATCTGGGATACTTTTTTAATGTACGTTATGATGGAGTTCTAGATGTGCATTTCGCAAATAATACAACCTCTTGGCAACCAGCCCTGGATAATTTGAGTAACATCGCCGTGCTAACTATTTTATTACTTGCCTTAGGAATGTATATGAACAGAAAGACACGGTTTATTGATATTCTGAACATCACTTTAATTTCAAGAATCCCCTTCTATTTAATTCCCTTTTTTAATGTAGGAGGTACTATGGAGCGTATCAATTCAGAGTTTTTAAATACATTACTATCCGAACAAATTCCTGATTTTTCTACTCTTCCATTAAATTCAGTGCTTACTTTAGGAATATTTGCGCTTATCAGTCTCCTTTTTATCATTTGGAGTATCTCACTATTATTTAACGGCTTTAAGATTGCTACAAATGCAAAAAGCACAGTACATATTATTTTATTTTTCAGCTCAATCATCATTGCTGAAATTCTTTCTAAACTATTCCTTAATACTCTAACGAACTCATGAAAAATCTCCTTATTGCAACTTTACTCTCCTACAGTATGTTTTCTTTTTCTCAAATTATAGAAGAAGAAATTAACCTTAGTAATGCAAAAATTGCTATCCCTGGAACATTAACGTATCCTGAAACAAAGAACAAGGTACCTCTAGTAATTTTTATCCATGGTTCTGGTAATCCAGACCGCGATGGAAACCAAGAAGGAACACCCATGCAAAGTAGCTACATTAAAGCATTGGCAGATAGTTTAAATAATCATAAAATTGCTTTTTACAGGTATGATAAACGCTCCGCTAGATCTGAAAATTTGGAACTGTTAAAAGATGTAACGGTTCTAGATTTTGTAGCGGATGCTAAAGTAGCTATAGCCCATTTTAAAAACGACCCACGTTTTAGTGGCATTCATCTCATAGGGCATAGCCAAGGATCATTGATTGCTATGTTGGCCGTAAACGAAGATATAAATTCATTAATATCTATGGCAGGCGCGGGACAAACTATTGATAAAATAATGGTGCAACAAATTTATGCGCAAAATCCAGAATTTGGGAAATTAGTTGAAGAGCATTTTCAAGAGCTAATGACAAAAGGTAGTATTGCCACAGTAGATCCTAATTTAGTCACCATGTTTCCACCACAAATTCAAAATTTCTATAAAACTTGGGCTTCAATTGATCCTCAGAAAGAAATTAAAAAACTACAGATTCCTATACTCATCCTTAATGGTGATAAAGATATTCAGGTGGATATTACTAACGCTCAAAACTTAAAAGTGGCTCAGCCAGAAGCAACTTTAATGATTATCCCTAACATGAATCATATCATGAAAGAAGAAGATGCTGAGGTTCAAGGGTATGAAGGATACCTTAATCCTAAATATCCTATTTCACCTAAAATGATAGCGGCAGTGCTTCAATTTATTTCACAATAACCAACAGAAAATGAGCTTTTTATAACTATACGAAGTCAATTTAATGTTTTTTCACAAATTAATGGCTTAAATTTGAGAACCAACGAAACCAACCCTAATGTTCAAGTTCTCTATATGTTGCTTCTTTTTCCTAATATCACTATCTGTTTTAGGACAAAATGAAGACAAACACATTAGCATTAAATACATTCCAGAAATTCCGCAGATAGACGGTATTTTAGATGAGCGCGTTTGGGAGAAAGCAGAAAGTGCTACAAAATTTCAACAATATTTTCCATCAGATACCATACTTGCTCAGAAAGATACCGACATCAGAATGTTTTATGATGGTACTCATTTATATGTTGGTATTCGTTTAGAAACTTCAGGAAGCAACTACGTAACTCCATCTTTAAAAAGAGATTTTAGAGCTGGCGGAAATGATAATATAAGCTTGTTGTTTGATACCTTTAATGATGGCACCAATGCTTTTCTGTTTGGTATAAATCCGTTTGGAGTCATTCGCGAAGCCTTAATTTCTAATGGTGGTGGCAGTGACGGTGGTTTTAATACTTCGTGGGATGTAAAATGGAAGGGAGAAGCCAGAAGCTTTGAAAATTATTATACTGCTGAGCTTGCAATACCATTAACCTCCTTCAAATTTAAAGAGGGAGAAACCAAATGGCGATTTAACAGCTATAGGTTTGATACACAAAATAACGAAACAAGTACTTGGGCTAAAATTCCGCAAAACCAGTCTATTTATAGCTTGGCTTTTATGGGAGAAATGACGTTTGAAAAGCCTTTAGGAAAATACAGAACGCCAATTGCCATTATACCTTATGTAAATACGCTTGCACAGAAAGATTTTGAAACCAATGCCAGTAAAACCAATCTTAAATTTGGTGGAGATGCTAAAGTAGCTATTGGTAATGGGATGAATTTAGACATCACCTTAAATCCAGATTTTTCTAATGTGGAAGTAGATAATGTATTTACTAACCTTACCCGCTTTGAAGTATCCTTACCTGAAAAGCGGCAGTTTTTTGTAGATAATAGCGACCTCTTTTCTAGTTTTGGTGGTAGCCAAGATGCGAATCCGTTTTTTTCCAGACGTATAGGTATCGCTAGGGACAAGAATAACAACTCTATAGAAAATAAAATTATTGGCGGCTTTCGTTTGAGTGGTAAACTAAGTAATGACTGGCGCTTGGGCTTTTTAAACCTACAAACGGCCGAGGATTTAGAAAATGAAATTCCCTCTAATAATAACTCCATGTTTGCCCTACAACGCAAAATATTCTCTAGATCTAATATTGGCTTGTTTTTTATCAACAGAGAAGCGTTTAAATCGTATGATTTTGTAGCTCAAGAAGATCGGTACAATAGAGTTTTGGGAGTTGATTATAATCTAGCTTCTGCTGACAATACTTGGAATGGTAAGTTTTACATGCATAAATCTTTTCAGCATGATTCCGATAATAAGGATATCTCTACAGGTGCCTATATATCTTACAATAGTAGAAAGTTTAATGTATTTTCCGATTGGGTATATATAGGAGATGACTTTAGATCTGACCTCGGTTTTATACGGAGAACAAATATTTTTAAGTTTGTAACGGGGTTTGAGCGTGTATTCTGGCCTACCGCAAGTAAAATTAACAGCCATAGTTTTGAAGTATTTCCTATATTCACCTTAAATCCGGAGCTTGATTTTAAAACAACAGATTATACGGTACGTGCTTCTTGGGGAGCTGAGTTTGTAAACCAAACCGACGTTAATTTCAGCATAGATAGCAACTACACCTACCTTGTCAATGGGTTTAACCCTAGCCGAACTGCAGGTGCAATTCCATTACCCGCAAATTCTGAATACACGTATGCAACTGCCGCAATGAATTTTAGTTCTGATTCTCGGAAAGCTTTCTCCTATTCTATAGAACAATCTTATGGGGCGTTTTTTAATGGAACAAGAGCTTCTTCTGTCGCAGAAATGACTTTACGTCTGCAACCTAAAGCGGCTATCTCATTGTTAGTGAGTTATGATAAGATAACACTGCCAGCACCCTACTCTAGTGCAGATTTCTGGTTAGTAAGCCCTAGTTTTGAATTTACATTTAGTAAATCAATCTTTTGGTCTACCTTAGTGCAATATAGTAATCAGCGGAATAATCTAGGTTTCAATTCGCGCTTACAGTGGCGTTTTGCTCCCTTATCAGATCTATTCATTGTGTATAATGATAATTATATCGTAAACGATTTTGAACCTAGAAATAGGTCGATAAATCTTAAATTCACCTATTGGCTAAACATTTAAAAAAATAATAGTGAGGTATAAAATACTTTGTTCCGATTTAGATGGAACCCTGCTTTCTACAAAGAGTGATGTTTCTGAACTCACCATATCAGAGATTAAAAGAATCAACAATTCCGTAAAGGTGTATTTAGTTTCTGCTAGAATGCCTAAGGCTATGACCTATCTACAAAAAGACTTAGGAATAGAAAATGAACCTATTGTTTGCTATAATGGTGCATTGATACTTCATGGAAATGCAATTTTAGATTCCGTTGCTATCCCCCTTCGAATTTTAAAATCTATCTATAGCCTTACCGAAGATCACGAAATTAAATTAGGACTTTATTATGCCGATGAGTGGTATGTTGAAGAAACGTCTGAGCGGGTTGAAAAAGAGATTAAGTACACCAAGGCAACACCAGAATTTAGGTCATCGCCAGCTACATTTCAAGATTGGCGCTCTAGAAAAATAGAAGGAGCACATAAAGTGATGCTTATGGGGACAAAGGCATCGTGCGATGCTATTTTCCCAGAGTTACAAAAAAACCATGATGATGCTATTGCTATTTACCGTTCTAACGATACATTAATTGAAATAGCACCAAAAAGTGTCACTAAGCTTTCGGCCATACAGAAATTATTACAAACAGAAGAAGCGCTAGCAGATGTCATAGCCTTTGGTGACAACTACAATGATATAGAAATGTTAGAGCATGTTGGGTGTGGTGTTGCTGTAGGCAATGCTAGAACAGAGGTAAAAGCAATTGCTAATTATATTGCCGAAGAAAATACTGCACATGGCGTGGCCAAATTTATCCAAGAACATCTTAGAGATTAATTATATTTGGAAAAAATCATCCTTGATATTTTATATGTATGAATGAAGTTTTAATTACGAATGATGCGGTTGTTTTTGGATTATTAGCACTTTGTCTAGGGTTTATTTTTTACACCTCCTCCATCACTACAGGTTTTTGGCGTAAATTCTATAATATAGTTCCTGCGGTACTCATGTGTTACTTACTACCTGCTATTTTAGCAAGTTGTCGTATTATTTCAGATGACCTATCTCAGCTTTATTTTATGGCTAGCAGGTATCTCCTACCAGCTGCTTTAGTATTAATGACCTTGAGCATCGATCTTAAAGCAATTTCTAATTTAGGATCAAAAGCATTAATTATGTTTTTAACAGGGTCGGTAGGAATTATTATAGGCGGACCTATAGCCATATTGCTGGTTTCTATATTTTCTCCAGAAACGGTTGGTGGCAATGATTTTGATGCTATTTGGAGAGGCCTTTCAACCATTGCCGGTAGTTGGATAGGTGGCGGTGCAAACCAAGCAGCCATGTTAGAGATTTTCAAATACAATCCTGATGAATATGGCAAAATGGTATTGGTAGATATTGTTGTGGCTAACGTTTGGATGGCTGTTATACTATTTGGAGTAGGAAAAACAAAAGCAATAGATAAATGGTTACAAGCAGATACCTCTGCCATAGAAACCTTAAAACTAAAAGTAAGTGCATTTTCTGCAAAGATAACACGAGTCCCCACATTGCAAGATTATATGCTGATGTTGTGCTTCGCCTTTACAGCCGTAGGAATATCACATTTTTTTGGTGATTATATAAGTGATTATCTTACCAAGAACAGTAGTGCCGTAGCAGACCCTAGTAATTTCTTGTCTTTCTTAGGTTCTAATTTCTTTTGGATGGTGGTCATTGCCACCGCATGTGGCATCTCGTTATCTTTTACAAAAGCAAAAAATTATGAAGGTGCAGGTGCAAGTAAAATAGGTAGTATCTTTATTTATATTCTAGTAGCGACTATCGGTATGAAAATGGATCTTACTAAAATATTAGAAAATCCAGGATTGTTAGTTGTTGGTTTTATATGGATCTCTACACATGCCTTGTTACTTATTTTAGTAGCCAAACTCATCAAAGCACCATACTTTTTCTTGGCGGTAGGAAGCCAAGCAAACGTGGGTGGCGCTGCATCGGCCCCTGTTGTTGCTGCAGAATTTCATTCTTCACTGACCTCCGTTGGTGTTTTGTTGGCCGTATTTGGCTATGTAGTAGGTACAGGAGGAGCGTTACTTTGTGCTTATCTTATGGAAATAGCTTCCAAAATGGAATATTGTGTATAAATAATTCATGTACACGCGTATTTATATCGAATTGAAATAAAAAAATAGTGATATTTGCCCACCAAAATTAACACCATGAAGAACATTTTCTTACTGTCCTTAGTTGGACTTTTCTTGATTTCCTGTTCAGGAGATTCTAAAAATTCAATGACCGTAAACGGATCTATTAAAGGTTTAAAAAAAGGAACACTTTACCTTCAACAATTACAGGATACGGTTTTAGTAAACCTTGATTCCTTAGAAATTAAAGGAAACGGAGATTTCAGTTTTGAAGCGCCCATTGAAAATCCAGATATTTATTACCTGTATTTAATAAAAAATGATCATAACGATATAAATGATAGAATTACCTTCTTTGGAGAACCAGGTATCATTACCGTAGATACTGCTTGGGATACTTTTGATACCTCTGCAAAAATTACAGGTTCTAAGACTAATGAGAAATTAGAAGAGTATAAAAAAGGAATGTCAAGATATAATGCTAAGAATCTAGAAATTTTACAGATGCGTTTTGATCCCAAAGTAAATAAAGATTCTTTAGCTTTAGATTCTCTGATTAAGTTATCTGATAAAAATATTTACCGCAGCTATGCCTACGCGTTGAATTTTGCGTTAAACAACAAAGATTCTTACATTGCCCCTTACATTGCAGTTAATGAGGTTGCAGACGCTAATATGAAGTATTTAGATTCTATTCATAAAATGCTTACCCCTGAGGTTGCTGCTTCTAAATACGGAAAACAACTTAAAAATTATTTAGAGGATAAAAAGAAAGAAGAATAAATTCTTATCCCGCTATAAAACAAAAAACCATCCAATTACTTGGATGGTTTTTTGTTTATTGAAGCTAAGTAATTCTTAACCTAATTTATTAAGTTTTTCAACTAAAACAGTAGCTTTTTCTTCTAATTCAGATTTAACACCATTCAAGTGCTTGCTTCTGCTTTCTACGTTTTTATTATTTACTTTAGCGATTAATTCATCAAAAACATTAATTGCTTCATCAATAAGTTCAGAACCTTCTTTAGAACTTTTTTTGCCGTTTGAAGCTTCCCAGAAATATACTGCTTCTATAATATCTCCTAGAACGTAATTAATATCTTTCTTTAAATCTTGTATACTTGCCATTTTACTAAATTTTATTTTTTGCAAAAGTAATCTTTTTACAAGTATATCAGCACATTAAAGCACTTTTATATCGTAACCTCTAAAAGAGTAGCCCCGTTAGATTTTAATTCGATTGATTTTGAATTAGCAGAAACCAAAACAGTTTCTCCTTTTTTAATGCTAGCTTCTCCAAATTCATTCACGACCGTTGCGGCACCAGACACACACATAAAAATTGTAAAAGAATCTCTATTAGAAATATCTTGTATTAAATCTTTAGTAAGTTTAATGTAATTTGTCTTGAAATACGGACAGTCTACCATCTCATTTACGGTATCTGTAGTAGTATCATACGCTACTTTAAAATCGTCTTTCTTGGTATAATCCATAGCATCGAGTGCCATTTCTGTATGTAACTCACGTAAATTACCTTCTTTATCTTTTCTATTAAAATCAAATACACGGTAGGTAACATCAGATGTTTGCTGAATTTCAGCAAGCACTACTCCTGCGCCTATTGCATGTATTTTTCCCGTATTGATAAAGAATGTATCTCCTTCTTTTACTTTCTCGTAATTTAAAAGATCTAGAAGTTTATCGTCTTCTATGCTTTTCTGATATTCTTCTTTGGTTACATCTTTATTGAAGCCAACAATTAAATCTGCTCCCTCATCAGCATCCATAATATACCACATTTCTGTCTTTCCGAAAGAATTATGACGCTTTTTAGCAAGCTCATCATTAGGGTGTAATTGAATAGACAAATCTTGTTTAGCGTCAATGAACTTAATTAATATCGGAAATTCTTTTCCAAAACGCGACACTACACTCGCACCTAAAACTTCCTCTGCATTAGTATCTATTAAATCTTGCAGTGATGTTCCTGACAAATCGCCATTTGCAACCACAGATATATCTCCTTTAACAGTAGATAGTTCCCAACTTTCACCAGTAATATCATTTTCAATAGGTTTACCAAAAATGTCACCTAATTTGGTTCCGCCCCACAGACGTTCTTTTAAGATTGGATTAAATTTTAAAGGATATAAATTCATGATTTCAAATTTAACTTGTTCTGTTTTAGTTATTCATTATTGCCAGTGTAAGTAACAAAATTTCTTGGAGTCTCATACAAAACTACCTCCAAATCTTTATCACTTTCAAAATGCGGTCTTAATTTATCATAAATCACCACCGCTATATTTTCTGCGGTAGGGTTTAATTTTTTAAACTCAGGAACCTCTACATTAAGGTTCTTATGGTCAAAAGCATTCTCGATTTCGCTTTTAATCAAATCTTTTAAAATCTTCACATCAATAACAAACCCCGTTTCAGGATCTATTTTACCCGTAATACTCACAATAAGCTCATAATTATGACCGTGAAAATTCGGATTATTACAAAGTCCAAAGATGGCATCATTTTTTTCAAAACTCCAATCAGGATTGTACAAACGGTGAGCAGCGTTAAAGTGTGCCTTTCTACTTACTTTTACTTTCATGATTCAAATTTATGTTGCGTGATGTAACTGTAGAATTTTTCAAATATAATCTTAAACCAAGCGGTATAGTGTCCCGGATTTGCAGCAATATCATTTTTGACATCTTCCGGTAGCATCCATTTCCAGTCTGCTACTTCTTCTGGATTAATTTCTGGAGAATGATCAGAATACCCCACCATAACATGATCAAGTTCATGTTCTGTTAACCCATTATCAAAAGGAGCTTTGTATATGAATGAGAAGAGTTCTTTTAGTTCTGCTTGAAAACCCATTTCTTCTTGCAGTCTTCTTTTTCCTGCTTGAATATTAGTTTCTCCCACGCGCTGATGACTACAACAGGTATTGGTCCAAAGTAGCGGTGAGTGGTACTTATGTGCTGCGCGTTGCTGCAACATAGTTTCGCCTTTCTTATTCATGATAAACACAGAAAAGGCACGGTGTAACACCGCTTTTTCATGTGCCTCCATTTTGGGCATGGTTCCTATTTGTTCATCAGATTGATTTACAAGGATTACGTGTTCTTCTTTCAATTTTCTTTTTTTTAATCTTAGCAATGATGACGTATGCCATCCTTACAAAAATAACATCTTTATAGGATATAAAAAGTTTAAGAAAAAATAAATAAGAAGATTGTAACTAAAAGAATGATATGAATGCGTCTTAAAAAAATTTAGAAGAAACGAGGTGATTTTAAATTCCCCTTAGTTTTAATGAAGTCGTAACGCAATACAATTTCAAAAGAACCATCATTAAAACTTGTGTTTCCTAAATCTGTAGTCTCTCGATCATAAGCAATCCCAATTAGGAACCCTTCCGAAACATTAAAACCAACCATACCACTTACGGCGGCACTCCAACGGTAAGCAGCTCCTAAAATTAATTTGTCATTAATCATAAAGTTTGCAGAAGCATCTACTTGTAATGGCGCACCTTGCACTAATTTGGTTAATAAAGCTGGTTTAAATTTTAAATTAGGATTTAATTCCCAAACGTAACCGGTAATAAAATAAAAGTTCATTTGTTCCTTAGCAGTGGATAGCGAAGATTCGTCAAAGTGTGAAGTTTCTAAAAAGCGAGGCACAGACAATCCTGCATAAAACTTTTCCGTATGATAGTAAACCCCTGCGCCTATGTTAGGAGACAATCGGTTACTAATATCCTGTTGTAATGTTTGATCAGCTGCATACTGGTTGAGTTCAGAATATCTAATATCTAATAAATTGATACTTCCTTTTAGTCCAAAACTTATTTTTGCCTCGGTAGAAACGGGAATGGTATACGAGAAATCTACATCAAAATTAGTTTCAGAAGTTGGCCCAATTTTATCATTGACGATAGACAGTCCTAAACCTACTCCTCTATACCCTATTGGAGAATGCACATTAAATGTTTGTGTTGTGGGTGCCCCATCTAACCCTAACCATTGAGACCTGTGCAATAAACCAACGGACATATGCCCTCTTGAACCTGCATAACCAGGGTTTACACTCACCGTATTATACATATATTGCGTGTACTGTGCATCTTGTTGCGCAGTAACACTTGTGGAATGTAAGAAGCCTACTAAGCATAGTATGCCAAAAACCCATTTGTAATAAGAGGTATTAAGATGTAAGGTTTTCATACTATCTGTTTATATAAATATATCCTGATTTTGATTTCATAGTGCCCGATGCATCTCCATAATCTAAAATATAGAAATAAGTACCTACAGGCAACATATTGTCTTTTTGTACCGTAACACGGCCATTAGAACTTCCTGTAAAAATGTTCCCTTGGGTATTATACGCTTTTGTAACAAACACTAACACACCCCATCTGTTGTAAATTTTGATGGTATTGTTTGGGAAATTTTCTAAGCCAGAGATCGTCAAGTAATCATGTACTCCATCTCCGTTTGGCGTCACCACGTTGAATACTTCTACTTCTTCATCTGTTGAAAATTCTTCTAAATCTAGATCTAAGTAATTAGGTATTCCGTTACCATCCGTATCATCATTTGCATAATCTCCATCAAGATTTAAATCTTCATCTGCTGTAAAAATACCATCATCGTCATCATCGGTATCTCTATAATCAGACTCATCATCTTCATCCGTATTCGGTAAATCTGTAAATGGATCATCTACTTCATCATTAACGTCAATATCTATGGTTGTATTGCCTTCAAAACCATCATCTAGACCATCATTATCTTTATCAGAACCGATAAATGCCACATCTGGAATACCATCATGATCATGATCGTGTGCTTCTATATAATCTGGCACATTGTCATTATCACTATCATCATCTAAATAATCTGGTAAATCTTCAAAATCCGTGTTTACTGGAATTATTCCTAAATTACCATCTTGCTCATAGGCATCATCTAAGCCATTGTTATTAGCATCTTCTCCACTAGGAGCTATATAATCTGATGTAGTTTGTGCTTCCACATTATCTGGAATACCATCATCATCACTATCAATATCTAAATAATCTGCAATACCATCACCGTCAGAATCTGTTGGGTTTGTTGCCGGATCATTATCATTGTCGGTGTTTAAGTCTTCCCAAGCATCTAAAATTCCGTCATCATCACTATCTAAATCTACCTGATCTGTAGTAATTACGGTAATGGTGGCGGTACTACAATTCCCTAGTGTATCACAAACGGTGTAGTCAAAGGAATCTGTCCCTGAAAAATCAATATTAGGTGTATAGGTAATTACATCATCAGAAGGATCATTGGGCGTACCATTATCGGCTACAACCAAAGAACCATTGGTAGGTGTAGTTACGGTAAGCGTACCCACTGTTGGTAGGTCATTATCGTTCGCACCCCAATTATCTATGGTAATAGGCATATTTTCTTCTGTAGTCACCACGTCATCAAAGGTGTCTACAATAGGCAGTACCTCTACTGTAACCGTAGCGGTACTACAATCGCCAAACGTATTACAAATGGTATACGTAAAAGTATCCTGACCATTAAAATCTGGCGTAGGAATATAAGTTAGTATATCATCTGAAGGATTATTAGGCGTACCATTATCATCTATAACAATAGTTCCATTTGCAGGATCGGATGTTGTTAAAGTTCCTGCAACTGGCAATTCTGTATCATTATCAAGGATAGGAATTACCACGGAGTCGTCTTCATCTACGGTGGCTACATCATCTACTAAATTAGCTGCCTGACTCATACAAACTACCGTAAAAGAAGGAAGGTTTTTAGCATTTCCTGCTTTTACTAAGGTCGCTAAATATCTGATAACATCCTTAGTAGCTGTAATCTGAGGAGCTATTTGATCTCCTGTTAATGCGGGAGACCAGCTTATATTTGCACCCACTGGGACATTTGCTGTAATATCTAATGTTACCTCGTTATTAGGCGATTCGCAATCTGTTAGGATAAAATAACTTGTGGCATTCTTACCGCAAGTAGTTCCATCATAGGTTGCAAAATATACACCTGGCTGATTTACTTCATAGAAGAAATCTGTACCTAGAACCGTATTGGTATCTGAGGCATTGTACCATTTGTAATTATTTTCATCTGTACTATTCGGTGCTTGTAGTAAAAATTGGGCACTTGCCCAATTAGAACATAGCAATCCGAAAAGGATAGCGAATACAAGCTTATATGTGTTGATTGATCTCAAACTATGGTCTTCTGTTTATTCGCTTTAATTATTTTACTACAAAAACTACATTAATTAATGAATTGTAATCTGTTGGTTGGTTTTGAACCTGATATGTTAAGTTTCCATTAGCATCGATAGACATTCCTGATACTGCTGTACCATTACCAAAAACTGCTGGATCTGCATATGTAACATAGTAATACAATTCTGTTCTCGTATAAGTTGGCAATGCACTAGGTGCACCTGCACTACCTACTGTTGGAGAACCATATTGTTGGATATACTCATCATACAAATCAATCGTAAATGTTCCATTTGTTGAAACATCAACGGCAATTGAAGGTGGATAGAAAATTCTAGCCGCCTTAGAGGTAATTGGCGCGATAGCCTGAATCACTTCTTGCACTGTAGTTTCATTTGTTGGGGAAGCTTCACCTCCTTGATCTACATCAATTGGAGTTCTTAATAAAACTTCGTCATCATATTGATCATCTGTTCCTAATGCTGATAATGCAACGTTTCTTGCTCCACCACCATCAGTAATTCTTAAATTAGTACCTACGACAGCAAAAGCTGTGTTGTATTCGTTTGAAGGATCTGAATCGGCATCATTGACGTTAATGGTAGCACTATTACCTCCTGAAATACTTATGGTTCCTGGGTTTGTACCAGCAGTTAAGGTTTGATCATCAGTTGTTGGGTCTCCTGGTGCTCCCTGTGGACCAACAGGTCCTTGATCACCAATAACTCCTTTGTCACCAACTAAACCTTTATCTCCAGTCGCTCCTTTGTCGCCAGTTGCACCTTTATCTCCAGTATCACCTGTTGCGCCTTTGTCGCCAACTAAGCCTTTATCTCCGGTTTCTCCTTTGTCTCCAGTGTCACCTGTTGCTCCTTTGTCGCCAGTTGCACCTTTATCTCCAGTATCACCTGTTGCGCCTTTGTCTCCAGTTAAACCTTTATCACCGTCTAATCCTTGTGGACCTTGATCACCAATAACTCCTTTGTCGCCAGTTGCACCTTTATCTCCGGTTTCTCCTTTATCTCCAGTGTCACCTGTTGCGCCTTTGTCGCCAGTCGCACCTTTATCTCCAGTATCACCTGTTGCGCCTTTGTCTCCAGTTAAACCTTTATCACCGTCTAATCCTTGTGGACCTTGATCACCAATAACTCCTTTGTCGCCAGTTGCACCTTTATCTCCGGTTTCTCCTTTATCTCCAGTGTCACCTGTTGCGCCTTTGTCGCCAGTCGCACCTTTATCTCCAGTATCACCTGTTGCGCCTTTGTCTCCAGTTAAACCTTTATCACCGTCTAATCCTTGTGGACCTTGATCACCAATAATTCCTTTGTCGCCAGTTGCACCTTTATCTCCGGTTGCGCCTTTATCTCCAGTATCACCTGTTGCGCCTTTGTCGCCAGTATCACCAGTTGCTCCCTTGTCACCAACTAAGCCTTTGTCTCCGTCTAATCCTTGTGGACCTTGATCACCAATAATTCCTTTGTCGCCAGTTGCACCTTTATCTCCGGTTGCGCCTTTATCTCCAGTATCACCTGTTGC